>MDTD01102695.1_pt1 | contig 17395 bp, 17 predicted proteins | sample 811221 | NCBI WGS metagenome assembly MDTD01 (sample SAMN05326646, study PRJNA326480) | marine metagenome | isolation source: seawater | place: Pacific Ocean: South West | collected 2011 | reverse complement strand
GGTACCCTTTGATTGAGCATCTCATCAGAGGGGCCCCCTCTGATTTGACTGCAATTGAAGAGTTAATATCAATCAGTAATTAGGACTGTCATGGTGAACAAGATTGATCTCAACCGGGCGATTTTTGTCGATGTAGAAATGAGAGGGAGCCGAGATGTGGATGCTTGGCATGAACCACCGATGATTGGGGTTTTATTGGAAGGGGTCTACACCGCTTACGCGTGTAAGCCATTTTTGAAATCGAGTGTTGAATACCAGAATTTGAAGAAGAGAGAGCAAAATTGGAGATATTGCGAATCTGCATCGGAAGTTTTCTCAAAATTGATCGATTTAGCAGTTAATGAAGATAGAAAGATTGTGGCATATTCAAACCACGAGAAAAAGGTCATGAATGCCATTTTCCCAGATAGAAAGGAACTGATTAAGGAAATTTATGTTGATGCAAACATGAAAAATTGGTTCAAAAAGAACAGGGGAACAACATTTAGAAAGTTGAAAAGAAACAAGAAAGGGCAGTATAACAAAAGCGTTGGATTGAAGGATTTTTTGAATCTTGAGTATGTGGATTATCAGATTCCAAAATTCTTCAAGGGATTCTCCCCCGCATCTGCATTAACAAATATTGAGAATCAAATCAAAACAAATGGCACACATTCGGAAATTACATCAAGAAGGAAGGCAGACTTCACAAATCTGTATTCATACAATTTCCATGATTGCTCGGGCATGGAATCTTTGCTCAGATACGTCTACTCAAGGAGTTAAAGTGCTGAATCGAAGGGTAACTGCACATACCCACTGATTCGTTTTGACCACATCAGAGGGCTCGCAGTGGGTCTTGTCAGACGCTACCCATGTGGATGCCTTGGAGTGATTCATTCTTCGTCCTTTGACCAGGACTTCCGCATCACAAGCCCCGCCGCTTCCCCCGCATCCATCGGGTCGTAATCGTGCTCGAAAATGAGGTGCTTCACCAGGTTGTGCTGCGCCACGCTTTGGTCACACACCGGACAGTTGTGGCGGTCGGGCTCACGGTAGCCTTGGAAGGCCGCTCGACCCCGGGGCGTGGCGAGACCCGAAACGGTTCGAAGCAGCGTGGACATGAACACCAGCCCAAAGAGGACCATGCAGCATCCGAGTCCGCCAAAGAAGCCCGAGCCCGAACCGTCCTGCGACAGGCGAATGTTCTGCGTCATCTTGCCTTCGCTGGTGTTGCGAAAGGTGTCGAGGTCGATGACGTGGGTGAAGTTCTCGCCTCGCAGTTGGAGATAAATTTCGGTGCCGTCGTCTTCCTGCTCGACTTCAATGGCGATCAGAAACATCCCGTTTGCATCCGTGATGGCGCTGGCGCCCCGGTACTGGTAGCAGTCGACTTCGCCAGGTCGGCATTCAACGTAGACGTCGCGCAGCATGACGGGCATGTTGTCGCTGTAGGTGGCCTGGCCTGAAATCCGGTAAGTTTCAGCGCTGGCCAATGGAAGAGCGAGCACCGCCACGAGGAGGACGAGCGTGAGGGTGCGCATGGCCCAAGGTGTTCGCTTCGCCTTATGAAGGGTTGATTTCGCCCAATCGTTCTTTGACCCCACAGAGAAGCCGTCTACATGGGCACCCTTGTAACCGGAACCGCCGCCACCTACGTGGAAGAACTGCACATCAACACCGACAAGCGCTACGAAATCGTCTGCATCACCCGAGACGTCGAGCGGGTCGTGGCTGAAAGTGGGATTGCCGACGGCCTTGTCTTGGTGAACCCGATGCACATCACCGCCTCGTGTTATGTCAACGACTTGGAGTACGGTTTGCACCACGACATCATGACGTGGCTGGAGAAACTGGCACCCTTCTACGGCAGCGACGGTCGGCAGGGGGAGGAATACCACCACCACCGCACGGGGGAGGACAACGGGGATGCACACCTCAAGCGGCAATTGCTGGGCCAGCAGGTCACGATGCCGGTGCGAGACGGGCGCTTGCATCTCGGGACGTGGGAGCAGATTCACTATGCAGAATTTGACGGCCAGCGCAACAAACGCATTCTGGTGAAAGTCGTCGGGGTGATGAGCCAGTGACGCTGTCTTCACCGCCTGAACCGATTGGCTACATGGCCGAACTGGGCGTGGAGCGCACGCTGTGGACCCCGGGGGCTTCACGATTGGAACTCACGCTGACCGAAGACCACCTCAACAAGGGTGGCGTGGCCCACGGCGGGATTCACATGATGTTGCTCGATTCGGCGTTGGGCAGTGCCCTCGTGGCGTCCCTGAAGGTGGAAGAATGGTGCGCGACCGCCCAGCTTTCCACCAGTTTTCTTGCGGCCGCCCGACCCGGTGAACGCCTGGTGGCGGAAGGGCGCGTTGTACGACGTGGAAAGAACGTGGCTCATTTGGCGGGCGAAGTCAAGGTGGGCGAGCGGCTTGTGGCGAGTGCGACGGGGACCTGGGCGATTTGGTCGAGTCGGCCGCCCTCGCTTTCAAAGGATTGAGTTGTGTTGGCCTAAACAGGCGAGACAGTATATATCGCAAACATGAATATGAAAAAGAATACGAAGGTGATGACACCTGAAATTCTGGCACCGAGGAGGATTTCGTTGCTGTTTTTGTTCGAGGGTTTGGACCCAATGGCCATGATCATCAACGAAACTCCAAACGGCAAGAACATGATGAGCGACATTCCTCCTTTACCAATTTCATTGCAGGTTACGAACCACTCAGTCGCACACAAGTTAAACGCTTCTGGGATGGAAATCGAAACAGGCAACATCAACAATGGAGCCAAGAGGGCGATGTAGAAATTACGACCCAATTTTGGTGCGATGATCGGCACAACTTGCGCCTTCTCTGCTTCGGTGTGTTCGGGACCGTCGGCGTGTTCGTGCCCCTCGATGGCTGGAGTAAGGTAAGCCTGTTCGCCAAAAAGACGACCACGGTTCTGCACAAGGTCTGCAAGTGCAATGACCATGACCCCAGCAAAACACAAGAAGTTTGCAAGCCCTTCAATAAAATCTGAAATGTCGAAAGGAAGTGTTGGCAAGTTAGTTTGTAGCCATGGGAGGTTATTGGCCCAAAGCCAGAAGGCCAAAAAGATGAGGATGAACCCGAGTGTTTTGTTGAACCAGGGAGGCGTGTAGACCACCCTTGGCTCAAACTTCAGCGCGATGGTGTTTCCGCACTTTGGGCAATCCAATTCCCCCGTTTTTTGAGGGACGCTCAATTTTTGCCCGCATTGAGAACACTCAATGACAACTCGGGCCATGAATTTCTACTCTCAACGCACTATTTAGGTGCGCACGGCCATCATGCCAACATTTGTTGTTTTTCGATTACTCCTCGAGGGTCAAGCGCACAACGGGCAGGAGCGCTTGAACAAAGGCTTCGGGAGTGACGTCGTACCCAAGATTGGTCAGCGAAGTCGTCGTATCGGCAACCAGGCCGCACCCGGCCACGCCTTCCACCCGGCCTGCGGGCGTGTTGAGGTTGACAGAGAACCCGTGGCGTGAAACCCAGCGAAGAAACGAGAGGCCGATGCTGCAGACTTTGCGGCCGTCGACCCAAACACCCTGCATGCGGTCGTCCCGCTCCCCCTTCACGTCGAACGTCGCCAACGTCTCAATCAGCCAACCCTCGATGATGTGGATGATGTCGGCCACCGAGGTTTCTCCATCGCGCTCGCCCCATTTGAAAATCGGGTAGCCCACGACTTGACCCGGTCCGTGCCATGTCAGGCCACCGCCACGGTCAACCGGTACGGTTTCGTAATCGGAGGGCGGGGCGACGCCGTCGTTGCGGGCGCGAGGGCCAACGGTAACAACCTCGGGGTGCGAGAGAAGAAGCAGGGTGTCAGGGATGACCCCTTCGATGCGTTGTTGTTGGAGGTCCTTCATCAGCGCCTGCGCTTCCTCATAGGGTACAACCCCGAGTTCTTGGACATCCAACACCGTGCCACCGCCTCAAAACTTTCCAGAGGAGCCAAATCCACCCGAACCCCGTTCGGTCCGGTCGAGGTTGTCCATCGTGGTCTCCACGAGGGTCACCAAGGGGACGGGGGCAAAAAGGAGTTGAGCGATGCGTTCGCCGGCTGCAACGGTGAACGAGTCCCCTTCTCCAATCCACGTGGCCAAGACCTTGAGTTCGCCACGGTAGTCCGAATCGATGGTGCCCAGTCCGTTGGGCATGATCATGCCCTTTTTGCCAAGTGAAGAGCGACAACGAATCTGACCCTCCCATCCTTCAGGAATAGCAGCCGCCCATCCGGTGGGGATGAGAACGGACGAGTTTTTGGGCACCACCGTGTCTTCAATGGCGTACAAATCCCAGCCTGCCGCCTGCGCAGAACCTTGGGTTGGCAGGATGGCGCGATCGTCGAGTCGGGCGAACGGAATCTCGAGGGAAATTCGGTCCATATCCGAACTCACCAAACATCCCTTTTTGACTGTTGGGATAATGTAAGATTTCACCCACATGCGGTTCCAGTGGAAAAGAAGGTGATTTTGACATGAAATTCGGGATTTTTGACGAAAATATAACAGCGAATATCCATCTGCAAAAACGACACACTGCAAAGAAGTCTGCGGCCGCCCCTTCGGGTCAAAAAACCGTTCACTTTAATCGCGCCGAGAGGGCATATATTATAGGCGTCCGAGGAAGGCAAACAAAATCCAGCGCGTCTGCAAAACACGGGGGTACGAAACATGGTCATTGAACACAGCAAGGATGACGGCATGAACATCGATTTGACCCAGGAACACGTTGAGCCCATGCTCCAGGAGAACCTTGACCGTTTCGTGCTGTTCCCGATTCAGCATGATGATATCTGGGCCATGTACAAGCAGGAGCAAGCCTCGTTTTGGACGGCTGAAGAAATTGACCTTGCCGAGGACCTCAAAGACTGGAAGAACCTCAACAAGGACGAGAAGCACTTCATCAAGCACATCCTCGCTTTCTTTGCTGCCAGCGACGGCATCGTCAACGAGAACCTGGTCATGAACTTCTCCAACGAAGTCTGCTGGCCTGAAGCCCGTGCCTTTTACGGTTTCCAGATCATGATGGAGAACATCCACGCAGAGACCTACTCTCTGCTCATCGACACCTACATCGAAGACGAGAAGGAGAAGGACCACTTGTTCAAGGCGCTTGAGACGGTGCCCTCCGTTCAGAAGAAGGGCGACTGGGCCATGCGCTGGTTGTCCCGAAAGCGAGGTTCCTTTGCCGAGCGCCTCGTCGCTTTCGCTGCCGTGGAGGGAATTTTCTTCTCCGGTTCGTTCTGTGCCATCTTCTGGCTCAAGAAGCGAGGGCTCATGCCTGGGTTGACCTTCTCCAACGAACTCATTTCCCGAGATGAGGGGCTCCACTGCGACTTCGCCTGCTTGCTTCACAACAAGTTGCTTCGGGGCGCAGGCGAGAACGTGATTCGTCGCATTATCGCCGAAGCCGTCGACATCGAAATTGAATTCGTGACCAAGGCGCTCCCTGTCAATCTCATCGGTATGAACGCCGAATTGATGACCCAATACATTCAGTTCGTGGCCGACCGACTCTTGGTCCAGCTCAACTGTTCAAAGATTTACAACGTTGGCAACCCGTTCCCGTGGATGGAGATGATCTCCATGCAGGGCAAGACCAACTTCTTCGAGAAGCGTGTGGCAGAATATCAGAAAGCCGGTGTCATGGACAGCGCTTCCCTCGGAAGCGTACAACAGCGTTTCTCTGTGGACGAAGACTTTTGAACCGTACGCGAACAAAGAAAGATATCACGCACTCATTTGAACATACGAGGAGGAATAAATCATGGCTATGCAAGTTGTCAACAGGAAGGGCGAGCGAGAAGATGTACGCTTTGATGCGATTCACGAAAAACTCGTCAAGCTCTCCGAAGGTCTTGACCCTACCTGGGTTGACCCCGGCCACGTTACCAAGTTGACTATCGAGGGCCTCTACGATGGTGTCACCACCCGAGAACTCGACCAACTCGCTGCTGAAACGGCCGCCTCCTTGGCTTCGCACCACCCCGACTACAGTCGCCTTGCTGCCCGTATCTGCGTGGACGACCTCCACCGCTCCACCAAGGACACCTTCACCGATGTCATCACCGACCTTCGTGAGTACATTGACCCCGAGTCCAACAAGCACGCTCCGCTCATCTCCGAAGAGGTGTACGAGATCATCATGGCCAACGCCGATGTGCTCAACAACCACATCGACTACGGTCGAGACCACAACTACGATTACTTCGGATTCAAGACCTTGGAGCGCTCCTACCTGCTCAAGCTCAACGGTGAAGTGGCTGAACGCCCGCAACACATGTTGATGCGGGTGGCGGTCGGCATTCACCACGCCAACATCGAGAAAGCCCTCCACACCTACGACCTGATGAGCCAGGGCTACTTCACCCACGCCACGCCGACACTGTTCAACTCGGGCACGCCCATGCCCCAGATGTCATCGTGTTTCTTGCTCACCATGCAAGACGACTCGCTTGACGGCATTTACGACACCCTCAAGCAGTGTGCTCTCATCTCAAAGTCTGCTGGTGGTATCGGTCTTTCCATCCACCACGTTCGCTCCAAGGGATCCTACATCAAGGGCACCAACGGCACCTCCAACGGCATCGTTCCCATGCTGCGTGTGTTCAACGACACCGCTCGCTACGTTGACCAGGGCGGCGGCAAGCGCAAGGGCTCCATCGCCGTCTACCTCGAACCTTGGCACCCCGACATCCTTCAGTTCCTCGACCTCAAGAAGAACCACGGCAAGGAAGAGATGCGAGCCCGCGACCTGTTCTACGCCATGTGGACGCCCGATCTCTTCATGCAGCGTGTTGAAGACAACGCCGACTGGTCCTTCTTCTGCCCCAACGAGTGCCCTGGCCTCCAAGATGTCTACGGTGCCGAATTCAAGTCCATGTACGAGGATTACGAACGCCGAGGCTTGGCTCGTGAAACGCTCCCTGCTCGTGTTGTTTGGGACAAAATCGTCGAAGCCCAAATCGAAACCGGTACGCCCTACATGCTCTACAAGGACGCCGCCAACGAGAAGTCAAACCAGAAGAACCTCGGTACCATTCGCTCCTCCAACCTCTGCACGGAGATCATGGAATACACCGCCAAGGACGAAGTTGCTGTGTGTAACCTCGCCTCCATCGCCCTGCCCAAGTTCGTCAACACGAGCGATGGGGTGTTTGACCACCAACTTCTCTACGATGTCACCTACCACGCCACGGGCAACCTCAACCGCGTCATCGATGTGAACTACTACCCAGTGGAAGAAGCTCGCAACTCCAACATGCGCCACCGCCCCATCGGCCTTGGCGTTCAAGGCCTGGCCGACGTGTTTGCCATGCTCAAGTTGCCTTTCGAGAGCCCGGCTGCCCGTGCCCTCAACAAGGAGATTTTCGAGACCATTTACTTCGCTGCTTGCACCGCTTCCAAGGACGCTGCCATCGCTGAAGGCCCGTACTCCACCTTTGAGGGCTCACCTGCCAGCGAAGGTCTGTTGCAGTTTGACCTCTGGGGCATGAACGAGCACAGCGGTCGCTGGGACTGGGATTCGCTCAAGGCTGAAATCATGGAAAAGGGCATGCGCAACTCGCTCTTGCTCGCCCCCATGCCAACTGCTTCGACCTCCCAAATCCTCGGCAACAACGAGTGTTTTGAGGCCTTCACCTCCAACCTCTATGTTCGCCGCACCCTTTCGGGCGAGTTCGTTGTGTTGAACAAGCATCTCGTGAGCGACCTCATTGCAGAAGACATGTGGAGTTTGGAAATGAAAGACGATATCCTCCGCCACAAGGGTTCCATTCAAGGCATTCACCGCATTCCTGAGTACATCCGAGACCTCTACAAGACCACCTGGGAAATCAAGCAGCGCCACGTCCTCGACATGGCAGCCGACCGTGGTGCTTACATCGACCAGAGCCAATCGCTCAACATCCACATGGTGGACGCCAACCCCGCCAAGGTCACCTCAATGCACTTTTACGGATGGAAGCAGGGTCTGAAGACGGGCATGTACTACTTGCGAACCAAGGCTGCTGCCGACGCCATCCAGTTCACCGTTGAAGCCTCCACCAAGCAGGACCAAACGGTGGGCGGCCTCGCCGAGCGAGCCGACGATGCCGACAGCCTCGAAGCCATTGCGTGCAGCCTCGACAGCCCTGACGACTGTCTGATGTGCGGTAGCTGACGGCTCCACCTTTCCCTCACGAGGAATCGCCTGTTCCTCCATGTCTGATGGAGGAAACCTTAGATGCAATTTGAGCGAGGTGGGGCTCATGGACGTGAACGCAAAGATTGGCATTGACTCCAAACGAACAACCGCAGCAAGCGTGGCCATCGTCGGTGTGGTCGTGTACTTGGCCCTCGTCCACCTCAAACCCATTTTGATGCCCTTGGCCATTGCCGTGTTGCTGTTCTTCCTCATCAAGCCCATCGAGCAATACATCCACAAGAAGGTGGGCAACCAGTTGGTCTCCTATGGAACCGTACTGGCGGCGTTCATCATCAGCATGTACTTCATCTCGATTTTCCTCTATGAACAACTCTCCCTCTTCGTCGAAGAAGTGCCAGATATCACGGCGCAGCTTGAAGAAAAGCGAGCAAAGTATGCAGCATCTGACCTCTACGGTTTGGAAATTATTTTTTCAGATTCGACTTGGGTTGATGTTTTGGCCTCACCCAGCAACATTGAGGTCTTCGCTCTGGCCATTTTGGGGTCGCTCGGCGCCTTTGTTGGCAGCATGATCACCGTCCTCATCTTCCTTTTGTTCATCATTCTTGAAGAGCACACCATCGCCAAGCGCTTCAACGCAGCCTTCCCCCAATCCACTGGGCGGGCTCGAAAAATCGTTGACGATTCCATGGAATCCATCAGTGCCTACGTCGTCTCCAAGGTGACCTGCAGTGGAGGGCAAGCGATTGTCATGACCATCATCATCTCGCCGATTGGCTTTGATATTCCAGGATGGTTTTTGTTCGGCGTTCTGTGTTTTCTTTTGGATTTCATTCCCATTCTTGGGGCGCTCTTCGCTACCATTCCTCCCGTGCTCATCGGTTTCATCATGCTCGAACCGGTGTCGGCCCTTTTGATGCTGGCCCTCCTCATCGGCAACCAGCAAATGTTTGGCTCGCTGGTGGAACCCAACCTCTCGGGTGCAAAAATCGGTATCTCACCGTTGGTGCTCTTGCTGACCGTCATGTTGTTTTCTCAAGTTTGGGGGATTGCCGGCGCCATCATAGGTGCGCCGATGATCATCATGGCTCGCCTGATTTTGGATGAGAACGAGCGCACCCGGCCGGTCGCTGTCATGATGGCCAACGATGTTGAGGAAGAGTAAAATCAGCGTTTTCTTCATGTTTGACCTGTTTTGGTCGCAAAAGAGTTTATTCGTGAGACCTCGGAATTCAATGCATGCGACCGAGCCCGGCGGTCTTCTGTTCGCTGTTGTTGCTATCGATGACGCTCAGCGGATGCGTTTCGCAAGACGAAGGTCTCCCAGGTGGGACCACCGGTGAGGGTTCCGTCGACGAGGTGTTCGAGGGTCTCGACTATGTTGAGTGCATGAACCACGAGGAGATGGAGCGGTGCTGGAACGTCTTTGTGCCCAAGACGGTCGATTTGTCCGCAGACGTGCCACTGGTGTTGGACATTCACGGAAACACCCTCACCATGGAAAACCAGCGCGACTTGTCTCAGTTCGATGACATCGCGGAGGAGAACGGGGTGGTGGCTGTTTGGCCGCAGGGCCACGACAACTCGTGGAACTCCGGCTACTGCTGCAGCACAGCCGGTGAGATGCAGCTCAACGACACCGGCCTCATCCTTGAAATCGTTGACAGGGTGGTGGCCAACCACTCCATCGACGAAAGCAGAATCTACCTCACCGGCTGGTCGAACGGTTGCTCATTGAGTCAAAAACTCGCCAACGACCACAGCGAAGTCTTCGCCGCGGTTGCCTGTATGTCCTACTACCTCCTTGATGACCCGAGGCCTAACTACTCGCCCATACCCATCATGGAAATCCACGGGTTGGAGGACCAAATCATCCTCTACTCCAACGACGCCATTCACCTGCCCAACCTCGACGCACAGAAGCATGGCGCCATTCAGAACCTCCAGCAGTGGGCGGAAATGAACGGGTGCGAGGGGAAGTCCCCAGACTCCAACTCGCCGTCTGTGTTCTACTCCGTCCAGTCCTTCACGAACTGCGCGAACGGCACCGAAGTGTCGCTCGTCACGTTGTACGCCGCCGACCACAACCCCTACGAGGAGAGTTACGATGTGTTCCCCGGGAACGGAGGAACGGTGGATACGAACGGGATTGCATGGGCGTTCATGTCCAGGTTCTCAAAGGCGATCGAGGCATGAGCCTCAAAGTCCGTTTTCAGCGGACTTCACATCTTGTGAATAGCGTGGCCCAGCGTGTCGAGGACACCTTCGTGGGTCATCTCGGTCATCGTTGGGTGAGCGTGAATCGTGTGCGCAATGTCTTCAAGCACAGCGCCCATTTCAAGCGCCAATGTCCATTCACCAACAAGTTCGCTGATGTGGGTACCCACGCCCTGAATGCCGAGGATGCGGTGGTCGTCTTCACGGGCTACCACACGGACGAAGCCGCCGGTTTTCTCGGCTTCCTGGGTCAAGGAGCGACCGTTGGCCGCCAGCGGGAATTTACCGATGATAACGGGGTGTCCTGCTTCTTTGGCTTGGTCGGGTGAGAGCCCGACGGAGACGATTTCAGGTTCGGTGAAGACGATGGCGGGCACGGCCACAGGGTCGTAGGCTCGCTTGTGGCCGGCAATTAGTTCGGCCACCATCTCGCCTTGGAAGGACGCAACGTGGGCCAGCATCTCACCTGAATCGCACAGGTCTCCGATGGCATAAACGCCCTTCATGTTCGTCTCGCAGCGTTCGTTCACCTTGACGAAGCCACGCTCGTCCACGGCGACGCCGGTGGACTCCAAGCCGCTTGAAGCGGGTTTGCGTCCAACCGTGACCAGCACTTTGTCAGCGATGACATGTTGCATCTTCTTCTCGTCCTTCTCGTTCTTATCGATGAAGTTGAGTTGCACCTTGCCACCCTTGGCGTCTTCAACACCTTTGGCGAACACACCCGTGTGGACCTTGATTTTGTTCTTCTTCAGGAACAACTCGAGGGGGCGGCGCAATTCTTTGTCGAAGAGCGGGAGCACGGAATCCATGGCTTCCACCACGGTGACGTCCGAGCCGAGCATGCGGAAGGTGATACCGAGTTCAAGCCCGATGTAGCCGCCTCCCACGACGACGACATGGTCGGGCAGGTCTTCGAGGGACAGGGCTTCTCGAGAGGAGAGCACGTGATCGCTGAAGGGCATGAAGGGGAGTTCGATGGGCACCGAGCCTTGGGCCATGATGACGTGGTCGGCTTGAATCAGCATGGCGTCCTTGCCTTCGCCGATTTTCACGGTCTTGGCGTCTTGGAAGACGGCCCAACCGTTGACGAGTTCCGCACCGGCGTTCTTCAGAAGCGCTTCAACACCCTTGTTGAGGCGGTCGACGATGCCTTCCTTCCAGCCGACCAGATTGCTCATGTCGAGTTCTGCGGGGCCGGGGATGGAGATGCCCATGTGGCCGTCTTTGCCAGCGTGCTTGGCTAGGTTGTGAAAGGTGTGGGCAGCGTGAATGAGGGCTTTGCTTGGGATGCAACCTCGGATGAGGCAGGTTCCACCGGCACGCTCGCCTTCGACGATGACGGTCTTCAGGCCGAGTTGAGCAGAGCGAATGGCAGCGACGTAGCCACCGGGGCCAGCGCCGACAACGAGGACTTGGCATTGTTTGGTCTTCATCTCATCCACCTCACATGAAAATGGTGGCTGGGTGTTCCAAGTAGGATTTCACCAACTGAACCAAACTGGCGCCGTCGTGGCCGTCCACCACACGGTGGTCCCACGACGAAGAGAGGTTCATGATGCGGCGAACCACAACGTGGCCGTTGTGCACCACGGCTCGGTCTTTGGCGTTGTGAACGCCAAGAATGCCGACTTCGGGCTTGTTGATGATGGGCGTAGCACCCAGGCCACCAAGTCGTCCAAGGCTGGTGATGGTGAAGGTGGAGCCAGTCAGGTCGTCAACACCGGCTTTGCCGTCTCGTGTTGCTTGGGTGACACGTCCCATCTCGGCAGCGGCTTGCCAGATGTCCATGGCTTCCACGTGCTTGACGACGGGGACGTAGAGTCCACGGTCGGTTTGGGTGGCGATGCCGAGGTTGATGGCTTCGTGTCGGGTGACCACGCCGGCTTCATCGTCGTAGACGGCGTTGCATTCGGGTCGCTGTGCGAGGGCTTTGACCAGCGCCTGCATGATGAACGGGAGGTAGGTTAGCTTTGGAGCACCTTCGGGGCGGGTAGCGTTGAGGTGTTGACGCAGGGCTTCCAGTTCAGTGACGTCCACTTCTTCAAAGTAGGAGAAGTGAGGAATGGTGCTGTACGACGACATCATGCCGTCGGCAATCTTGCGTCGCAGGCCGATGACCTTGATGTCCTCAGTGCCGTTTCGAGCGACCTTGGCGACACCGCCAATGGGCATCGACGGCGTGGCAGCAGCAGCACCACCAGCGATGTGTCGGTCGAGGTCAGCGTGGCTGATGCGACCAGCGGGGCCTGAACCGGCCACGAGTTGAAGATCAATGTTGGCGGCTCGTGCTCGCTGACGCACAGCGGGTGATGCAAGGGCCTTGGTGCCTGCAGCACGAGCGACCGGAGCGGTCGCGGGCTGGGCAGCGACAGGTGGGAGTTCTGGTGCGGGAGGCGCAGCGGCCTTTTCCTCAACAGGAGCCTTTTCTTCGGCGGCTTCTGGTTTCTCAGCAACAGGCTCAGAGGTTTCTGATGCTTCCGAAGCGTTGCCTTCTCCATCAACATCGAAGACGATGCAGACGCCACCAACGGGCAAAATATCGCCAGCTTCACCGACGATGCTGGCCACGACACCATCGCAGGGTGCGGGGATTTCCACGGTGGCTTTGTCGGTCATGACGGACAAAATGGGGTCGTCTTCCTTGACGGTGTCACCAACGGCGACCATCCATTCAACGACTTCACCTTCAACGACACCTTCGCCGATGTCGGGCAGTTTAAACTCAAATTTTCCCATGTTTATTCCTCCTGTGTTCTTTGTATGGCTTCAGCAATGCGAGACGGACTTGGGAGGTAATCCCATTCGGTGGTGTGAGGGAACGGCGTGTCCCATCCGGTGACGCGCTCGATGGGCGCTTCGAGGTGGTAGAAACAACGCTCCTGGATGGAGGCGCTCATCTCAGCGCCAAACCCGCTGGTCTTGGGCGCTTCGTGAACGATGACGACTCGGCCGGTTTTCTTCACGGAATTCACCACGGTGTCCCGGTCCCAAGGAACGAGCGTCTGGAGGTCAATCAGTTCACAGTCAACGCCTGAGTCCTTGATGGCTTGCTCGCACACATGGACCATGGCGCCCCAGGCAATGACCGTGCAGGCGCTGCCTTCCATGACGATGTTCGCTTCCTCGAGTGGGATGGCGAAATACTCCTCGGGCACTTCGCCGTCGGGATGGTTATTCCAAGTGGGAACGTTGTGCGGGTCACCGTAAAACGGGCCACGATAGCACCGCTTGGGCTCGAAGAAGATGACGGGGTCGTTGGATTCAATGGCGCTCGTGAGCAGGCCTTTGGCGTTGCGAGGGTTAGAGCAGTAGACGACTTTGAGGCCTGGCGTGTGGGTGAATTGTGCCTCGGGAGACTGTGAGTGATGGTGTCCGCCTTTGATGCCGCCACCGGCAGGTGTTCGGAAGGTGACCGGGGTGGAGAATTCGCCGCCGGAGCGGTGGCGTAGTTTGGCGATTTCGTTGACGATTTGGTCGTAGGCGGGGAAGATGTAGTCGGCGAATTGAATTTCAGCGACGGGTCGCAAGCCGTTCAGACCCATGCCCATGGCGATGGCAGCGATGCCACCTTCGGCGAGTGGTGAATCAAAGACCCGGTGCGGGCCGTACTTCTCTTGCAGGCCGGCCGTAACTCGGAACACGCCACCGAAGTAGCCGACGTCTTCACCGAAGATGACGACGTTGGGATCTCGTTCGAGCTGGTGGGCCAAGGCGGAGTTGAGGGCAGCAATCATGTTCATTTTCGCCATGTTCTCACCTCACTTCCCGAGCTCCTCTCGCTGCTCTTGAACGTGCCATGGCACGGTTTCGTAGACTTCGGTAAAGATGGTTGATGCTGGGGGGTAGGGCCCAGATGCCAAATCCCCAAATTCACAGGCTTCCTTGTAGGCCGTCATGACGTCGTTGTCAATTTTTTCAGCCAGCGCCTTGTCCTTCTCCTCGTCCCATTCTCCGATCTTCATCAGGTGGTCTCGAAGACGTTCTACAGGGTCGCCACCCGGCCAGCATTCGAATTCATTGCCCGGGCGGTAGGCGGAGGGGTCATCGGATGATGAATGGGCACCTGCACGGTAGGTGTAGACCTCAATGTGGGTCGGGCCAAGGCCGGCAGAGGCTCGCTCACGAGCCCACTTGGTCACGCTGTAGAGGGCGAGGAAATCATTGCCGTCCACTCGGAAAGAGGGAATGTCGTAGGCTAGGCCACGCTCGGCAAAGGTTCGTCCACCCGTGGCCAAAGAGACGTGGGTGGAAATCGCCCACTGGTTGTTGACCACGTTGAGGATGACGGGGGGTTTGAAGGTGGAAGCGAAGTTGAGAGCGTAGTGATAATCGCCCTGGGCTGAAGTACCGTCGCCAAGCCATGAGATGCAGACCTCGTCGTCGCCTTTGTATGCGCTGGCCATGGCAACGCCCACAGCTTGCGAAAACTGGGTGCCAACCGGGGAGGAGATGGAGATGAATCGTCCTTCACGCCAGGTGTAGTGAACTGGCATTTGGCGCCCACGGACGTTGTCTTCGGTGTTGCCGATGCAGTGGCAAATCATGCTGACCATGTCTCGGCCTCGAACGAATTGTGCACCGGGTTGGCGGTAAGATGGGAAGAGCCAGTCTTGTTCTTCAAGGGCCATGGTTTGGGCGATGGCGATGGCTTCTTCGCCAAACGAGCGCATGTAAAAGGAGAGTTTTCCGGTTCGCTGCATCTTGATCATGCGGTCGTCAAAGATTCGAAGTCTCATCATGTATTCAAGACCCTGAATCATGGTTGCTGCGTCCAAGTTCGGGTCCCATTCACCCTTGGCTTCACCGTCGTCGTCCAGGACACGAATCAGGCCCTTGGCGTGTTCCACGGTGTCGTCGGTGGTGCAGGTCGCCGGGTCGGGGCGGTTCAAATCCTCGGGTTGCTCGGTGAATTTTCCACCAAAAGAGGGCTCATCACCGGGGCGGAACGGAGCGACACCGATGGTGTAGGGCGTGGTCGTGACCGTGCTTCGCTCCGTCATTGATTCACCTCAGGGCTCGTCCGTCTTAAGTGGTGTCGGTGAGGATGGATGGGGTTGTGCAACCCGAACATAGGCACCAAGCATGGTTTCCTCGTTGTTGGGGTCTCGAGTTTTGCGCACAAGAAGGCCTGCTTTGTAGGATGAACGAACCAGCGGTCCACTGGCCACCCCTGCAAAGCCAAGTTCCATGGCCTTCTCTGCCCAGTCGTCGTAGCGCTGTGGCTCAGGGAATCGGTCCACTGCAAGGTGTTTTTTGGAGGGGGCGAGGTACTGGCCAATGGTCACGAGGTCAACGCCCGCCTCTCGCAAGAATCCGAGGGCTTCGTCGATTTCCTCATCGGTTTCTCCCACGCCAACCATCAAGGACGACTTGGTGATGATGTCGGGACGCAAGCGCTTGGCCTCTTTGAGGATGGAGATGGATTGGGCAAACGAGGCTCGGGCGTCTCGAACCGTCGCATCCAACCGTGGGACACATTCTACATTGTGAGCAAATACCGACAAAGGACTCTGGTCCAGTAAATGGGCCAGCGCCTCGAGGTCTCCAGCCAGGTCGGAGCACAACAATTCGAGGGTGACATCAGGCGAGGTGGTGGCCACGGCCTCAATGCACTGCTTGTAGTGGTCTGCGCCACTGTCGGGAAGGTCGTCGCGGTTGACCACCGTGATGACGGCGTGCCGCAGGTTCATCGACGCCACCGCTTCTGCAAGGTGCGCCGGCTCCTCGGGGTCGAGGGGTGGTGGACGCTTGATGGTCCCAACCGCACAAAATCGACAACCTCTGGTGCATTCTTGCCCAGCGATCATGAACGTGGCGTCCCCGCTCGCCCAGCATTCGTGGATGTTGGGGCAACGAGCCTCTTCGCACACAGTATGGAGTTTGTTGTCCTTTACCGCTGCTTTGGTGGCGTTGAAGGTCGCCTGTTCTTCGCCACTTGGAAGGCTGGTTCGGAACCAATCGGGTAAACGTCGTGAAGGCGAACGGGGTTCGGCTGCGGTGGCCATCGGGAGCGGTTTTCCTTCCATGTGATGCCCCCTGTGTGCCAACCCACCAAGCGGTCAGCAAAAAAGGTGTGCTGACTCACGAATTGCGATTTTTTCTCGCCAGTGATATACGAGGCTTCATGAATTGATGCGTGCTGTGCAACATGTGCAAGACAGGGTCGTTCTCATCACGGGTGCTGGTCAGCGCCTTGGTGCAGCCACCGCTGCACGCATGATGGAGGAGGGATGGCATGTGCTTGTCCACGTCCGTTCTTCGGTCGATGCAGCACAAGCTCTTTTGGACCAAGCGGAGGCGACCTACGGTGAATCCAGAGGGTCGCTTTTGGTGGCGGATTTGACGGATGATGAGGGCCTTCAGCACGTGGTTGGAAAGGTCCTTGAGCATCCGTTGGTACAGGCGCATGGTCTTGCAGGAATAGTTCACAATGCATCGTTCTATAGCCAAAGTTCGTTTGAAGAAACCTCCCTTGAAGCCTATCGGTCTCTCAACCGTTTGCACATGGAGGCACCCTACATGTTGACGCAATCCCTGCTTCCAGCCTTGGAACGTGCAAATGGTTCGGTGGTCGCGGTCGTTGATACCTCTTGGGGGCGTGCGTGGGAGGGCTTGGCGCATTACACCTCCAGCAAAGCGGGTCTGCGCCAATTGATGCTCAACCTCGCTGGTGAACTGGCCGGCCGGGTTCGTGTGAATTGCTTGGCTCCCGGGGCCATCATGGCCGCAGAATGGGAGGCGGAACATTTTGCCAAAGTGCTCGAGAAGGTGCCGCTTGGGCGGTCAGGGCAGGCAGAGGACATTGCCGCAGGCATTCACTTTTTGTTGACCAACGGGACCATTACGGGCAACGTGCTCCATGTCGATGGTGGCTGGACACTGAACGAATGATGAGATTCATTCAAGTGCTAGGCCCAAGCGTGCTTTCTCAACGCAGGGGTGGCTGAGGTGGTCAAAGGCGCCGGGCTTAAGATCCGGTCCCGTATGGGTTCGTGGGTTCGTATCCCACCCCC
>MDTD01061217.1_pt1 | contig 17395 bp, 16 predicted proteins | sample 811221 | NCBI WGS metagenome assembly MDTD01 (sample SAMN05326646, study PRJNA326480) | marine metagenome | isolation source: seawater | place: Pacific Ocean: South West | collected 2011 | reverse complement strand
TGTAACAAAATAAAAAATCATCTCATAACTATTTTATCACCTCATAACGAGTGCTAATCAAAATTAAACCAAGTCGCTCAGCTCTTCTAATTAAACCTGGCAGATCTGGATTATTACCAACTGGATCTAACCAATTAAGTGATCCAAGTTTTAATCTTTTACCAGCAATCAAAAGCATTTGATAACTTCTTGGCACAGAAATTTCACTTTTAAACTTGAGTGTGAGAGATTTAGAATTACCGGGTTTGAGATAACTATAATCTCCTCTAATAAAGTTTGCTCGACTTAAATCTTGGCTTTTAATTTCTCTGATAGCCAACATTACATTGAGTCCAAATGGACCATTTCTCACTTGATATTCAACCTCACAGAGATTTTTATCATGAATAGATTTTAAAACCTTAGTTTCTTTATCTGGTAAGAGCACAAAATGAGTTATATATTCTTGATTTGCTGACATACAGGCAGTTGCCCTTTTTTCTAAAATCGATATAGAAAAACTGTCTTTTACAATATAGAAATTCGGAAATCGATTATGAATTTCTCGACTAAAAACCCATGCTAAGCCCCTCAGCGGATTAAAAGTATCTTTTTCCAAATCAGAAAAAACTGAGTCAAGCTTTTGATATTCACCTTGCCTCAATAAGGTACGCCAATACGACATTTCATCAAAAACAATCAGAAGCGTAAGCATGCTTCCAATGAATATGGATAGGGCAAAGACTACCCCACCAAACCATAACAAAAGCAATTTAATACGATGCATCAAACTCCACCAGATGAAATAACTTGCGGAAATTTTATTCTCCATGCTGATAAGGCCATGAGATTAAATAAAATTCTGTAATTATTTTTAGTTCCACTCAAATGCTGAGAAAATAATAATTCTGTGTTTTCTCTTGATATAAGACCATCGTAAAGAGCATCAGTTCCCAAAAGTTGGCCCATTAAAATATTTAAATCCTTTTTCAAAGCACGAGCCACGGGAAATGTGAAGCCTTGTTTTTTCTGGTGAATTAATTCAGTAGGGAAACCTTTTTTCTCAAGAACCCTTCGTAATAGCACTTTCAAATTAACGCCATCCCGCTTTAATTTAGAAGGCAAACGATTTGCAAACGAAATCACATCGGGAGCTAAAAAAGGAGAGCGTACTTCTAAACTCTTCTGCATTGCAGCACGGTCAGTATGACAAGCAACAAAATCTGGTAAAAAATTTCGCTGATAGTGAAACGCTAGGCGATCTTCCAGGGAGTCACTTGGCATCTCAGACTGTGAAATTAAAAAAGGGCTATAAATATTATCACTATCAGAATTTGGGTCAAAGAAATCTGCGTCAATTCCAGAAACCAGGTTGGTTAACTCAAGTGGTCCTATCGATGAAAGCCAAAGGGCTGGGCGAACAGACTTTGATGAAGGGTATCCTCGTAAAAATTGACTTATCTTGTAACCCATATCCAAATAACCATCGCTCACAGGGATAATTTTTTGTGACAAAAGCGCCATTAATGAGAGCATTTGTGCGGGTAAATTTCTGACAATTTTATCTGGGTCAATCGCGCGAAAAGTCTCATAGCCCCAAAACAGTTCATCAGCCCCGTCTCCTGCTATTCCAACACGGATTTCTGGGCGAACTTTCTCAGCTAAAAACAAAGTATTAATAAATCCGGGATCACCATGAGGTTCGTCACAAGTATCAAAGTGATCATTAACCGTATTAAGAGCAGAAGGCCCGTCTAATTCAAAAACCCTATGCTCCTTTTTTCCTAACCAATTAACAACTCTATTTGCTTTTAATCTCTCATCAAAATCACTCTCTTCCATTCCCAAAGTATATGAGCGAATATCTCTCATAAAATAATGCGCGTAAATAGCTGTCAAAGAGCTATCAAGGCCACCACTAAGAAAAACCCCGACAGGTACATCTGCCCTCAAAACCCGGTTCATTTCAATTCCAAACAACCGGTCAAATTCTTGGGTAGCCTCCTCTAAATCAATATCTAAGGTGTCCGATCCAGGATAAGAAGACCAATATCTTTTAACTTCAAATAAATTTTCATCAGGTTGAAAGACCAAATAGTGGCCGGGTGGTAATTTTAAAATTCCTCGAACAGGTGTCTCATCACCCATAAAGCAGGCATTTGACAAAAACCGAGCACAAGCTCTTTTATTCAAAACCCATTTAAATGCCTCAATTGATAGTAAACTCCTTAGTTCAGATGCACAAACGAGACTTCTGTCATCATGGTAATAGTACAGAGGCTTTTGCCCTATAGGATCACGCACAAGCACCAAAGATCGTTTTGAAATATCGTATATTGCCGCTGAAAACATGCCGTCAAAACGACTAAATGCCTCCACACCCCACTTCACATACGCCGCAGCAAAAACTTCAGTGTCACTACCTGTGCGAAATGAAATTCCCTCACGCTTTAATTCTTCAGCCAATTCCAAATAATTGTAAATTTCTCCATTGTAAGAGATGATTATGTTGCCTTCTTTGTAAACAAATGGCTGATTTGCCGCACTGGAAAGATCGATAATGCTCAAACGGCGATGGCCAAGATAAACCCCTTTCTCCACCCACTCTCCATCACCATCGGGACCTCTATGAGCCAATTGTTCAACAGCTTCGCGAGCCTGTTTAAGAATTGGGGGAGCCATATTTAAGGGCGTAAGCCACGCAAAGATTCCACACATGTCAAGAAAACCATGGAAATTGGAGAAAAAACAAACACAGATTATATTTAAGCGGTTTACATAACCTATTAAATCTCTTAAGTAATGAACATTATTTTTTTAGTTGAACAAACGAACTTCTGACCTATCTTCTTTATAGTCTATTAAGTAGAGTTGAGATATCTAATATCTCTATTCAAAGTTGAATGCACGTTGTATTATTATAAAGGCCAACAAGAAAAGATTTTTTGTCAGGTATAATCTCATGGTATCAGAAAAATTAAATGAAAGATCCCAGCCAACTAAAATATCTAAAGGCAGGAATATAGAAGTCCATTTGGTTTACCCATCAAGCCACAAATCTGTCCAGACGCTATACACTTTTAATAAAGGACAACAAATAGGAAACAAACCTCCGCAATCTGTCATGATTTTAGCGACATATCTTCGCTCAAAAGGCTTTCCAAATGTCCATTGTCTTGATGCTCAAGTTCACGACTTATCACCTCTTCAAACAGCTGAACAACTAGCTGAATCAAACCCTGATGTAATTGGCCTGACTGCTTGGACAGACTTCTGGTATCCGGTTTATGAGACCCTAAAGCATTTACGTCGCCTTTTGCCTGAGACAATACTTTTAATTGGTGGACCACACGCAAGTGTTTACCCAAGGGAGTCTCTTGAAGCAACAGATGCAGATTTTCTCGTCAGTGGTGATGGAGAAGATGTTCTTTTAGAATTAGTTACATGTTTATCAAAAGGGCACCCCATCCCGGAAATGGCGGGGCTTTGGTCAAAAACTCGAGATGGAAACATTATTGCACCACCAACTCCACATGCTGTAGTTAATGATATTTCTTCTATTCCTCCGCCTGACAGAACACTTCTACCATACAAAATGTACAACAATATCTTGAGCCCTGCTGAATATGAAACAACTATGGTGACTTCGCGAGGCTGTCCCTATAAATGTGTCTTTTGCAAAATGGATGTACAAAAAGTCTATGCACGCTCAGCTGAATTGGTAGTTGAGGAATTTCGACAAATTGCAGAAATGGGAATTTCAGACGTTCAAGTATATGATGATACATTTACTTGGGGCGAAGCACGTGCAATAGATATATGTGATGGCATCATTGAGTCAGGCATAAAAGTAAATTGGGCAATTCGTGATAGAGCCAACAGAGTTACCCCTAAATTATATTCAAAGCTAAAACAGGCTGGGTGTTACAGGGTTCATTTCGGTGTTGAGACGGGATCTCCCAAAATCATGAAAAACTCAGGAAAATTTCTAACAATTGACCAAGTCAGAGAGGCTATGGTTGTTTCTCGTGATGTTGGAATGGAAGTAATGTTATATTTCATGTTCGGTTTTCTGGAAGAAAGTAAAGAAGATGCAGAAATGACCATGGCTTTTGCCACTGAACTTGAACCTGACTACGCTTCTTTTGGAGTTCTCATTCCATATCCAGGTACAGAAATATATAAAGAGGGCTTATCACGTGGGTTAATTCCAAGCGATTACTGGCGCGAATTTGCCCGTAATCCACAACCTGACTATCGAATTCCATACGTAATTGAAGACATACTCGACAGACAAATGCTTATCAAAATGAAAAATGACGCCACTCGGCACTTTTACTGGCAACCAAGGCGTATACTTCGAGAACTTGGTAATATATCAAATCTCAATGATTTAATAAAAAAGGCAAGACTGGGCATGGCAATACTAGTAGATGGTATTAACCCGCTTTCTGTCAACAAATACTAAATAAATCTATAAATCATCTTTTCCACTGTTATCGTAGGTTATAAATTCTCGTACGCTTGTTCTACTAATATGCTGTATATTACCACTCACCACGTGATGAAGAATAAAATCACAAATAAAACCAGACACAAACACAATAGCACCCACAACAAACATTGTTAGTGATATAGATAACAAAGGCCGCATAAAGAGAATCGGCGTATCAACCATGCCCCCAAAAAGCCAATAAAAATAACCCGTGACTAAATACAAAATTATGAGAGTGCTTGGAACCAGAAATAACAGAGAAAGTTGTGCAAAAAAATGTAATGGGCGAAATTTATAATTATAAGTAAATAATATTGAGAAAAGATCCCATATGCCACCATACCTAAAAGTCCTATACTTCGACTCTCCATACTTTCTAGCCTCGTTATTAACGGGTTCCTCTGTTACCTTAAATCCCGCCATATGTGCTAATAACGGTATGTAACGGTGAAATTGACCATATACTGCAACGGTTTTTACTACTTCTGATCTATACGCTTTCAAACCACAATTTAAATCCTTAAACTTAAGTCCAGTCAAACGACTGACTACAAGATTAAATAACCAAGAAACAGATTTTCTAAGAAAACCATCATGACGCTGATGTCTCTGTCCTGAGACTAGATCATACCCTTCATTTAATTTTTCAATCAATATTTTGATGTCCTCTGGGCGATCTTGCAAATCTGCATCAAGTGTTACAACTATTGGGTAGCGAGCACACTCAAAACCAACGGCTAGAGCCATGGATTTACCCAGATTTCTGCGAAGAATTAGAAGTTTTAGATCGGAGTCTACTTTTGTTTTTTCTCGAATTAATTCAACCGTCCCATCCGTGGACCCATCATCAATAACTAGGACTTCATGCTTTATACCATCGAGTTCATTCTTCAGACGAGGTAACAATTCTTCCAAGCTTTCTGATTCGTTGAAAGCAGGCACAACTACAGATACAGCACAATTTTCATTGATCGAAATATTATTATCGTTCGAATTTGAGCTTGTATAAAAAGACATAATTCCCTCTCAAAAAAACCACCACCTGATTAAAATGGGCTTTCTTAATTTTAAAGATACCACTAAGTAGCTCAAAAGACAGCCAAACATCCCTAATAATTGCACATTATTAACAAATCAATTAATTTACTTGTAAATGTAAATCTTGAGCATTTTCAAAGGTAGCTGTCAGTGAAAATGTAGTTTATGAGTTTCTTGCATTTAGTTTAATTGCACCGATAACCATTGAGTCGAAAATCAGTAACAACATGCCCTCTTTTTTTCATAAATTTTTAATTTGGTTTTTTACATCACTAAACCTTCCAATAACAATTATTCCTGGATCTTATAAAAATGTCCAAAAAGACAGGTCCGCATACAGGCCTTTCTTTCAACCCTGGCAAAATGACACCGAATTTCTGTCTCTCTACAAAACGGCAAAATCCCATACAACTCTATTTAAACCACGTTTATACAATTTATATAGTCTAGCAAAATCAGTTCTTAATCTTGAAGGCGACGTTTTCGAATGCGGTGTCTACTTGGGTGGATCCGCCTTTATATTAGCTGAACTCTGCCGTCATCATGGAACTTCGCCCAGTCGACTACATCTTTTTGATACCTTTAAAGGTATGCCTATTGCGCATTCAGACTTTGATGGCTACGGCATTGGAAGCTTCAAAAACACATCACTCCAATCTGTAAAAAAATTACTAATAGAAAATCCTGAAATTAATGTGCATCAAGGTATAATTCCAGAAACTTTTAAAGGTCTTAATGATACAGTGATTCGGTTTGCGCATGTAGATGTAGACCAATACCAATCAACTAAGGATTGCATTGAATTTATTTTTCCTCGGCTGGCGATTGGTGGAATATTGCTTATTGACGATTATGGGTTTCCAGCTTGTTATGGCGCACGCGAGGCGGTAGATAATTACTTTAAAAACAAACCTGAAAAACCATTTGTGTTACCTACGGGACAAGCAATTATCTGGCGTTTCGGTTAACAGTCTTATGAGAAAACTGGAGGTAGTTCAGCTAATGGAGGGAGTAGTTTATCCTTTTCAGAAATAACAGCATCTTGTTGTGATATTGGCCAATCAATGTTGAGTTCTGGGTCATTCCATTGAATCCCAAAATAACACTCCGTATTATAAATACCCGATAGCTTGTAAAAAACTTCAGTATTGTCTTCCAAGGTACAAAAACCGTGAGCATAGCTGGGAGCTATAAGCAGTTGACGATTATCTCCAGCTTTTAAAGTCATGGAAAAATGTTCACCAAAAGTTCTCGAACCATGACGAATGTCTACTACTACATCAAATATACTACCTTTTACTACTCTTACTAATTTGATTTGATGGTAAGGTGGAGTTTGAAAGTGTAGGCCTCTTACTGTTCCTTTTTGTTTTGATATAGAAAAAGAGTCTTGTAGCCATTGTGGCTTTTCAGGCAAATGCTTGGAAAAACTTGCACTCCAAGTTTCCGCAAAAACTCCTCGATTATCAGTAAAGTATGGGAATTCAATTATCTTAACATCGTTAAATAATGTATCAACAACTCTCATACAGTTTATCCCTTAAATTTAATAAGACGGTAGATTCCCTCTTCCAAAGGAACAGTTGCTTTCCACCCTGGTACTTGTTCACCTCTCCATAGAGTTTTTGGCGCACGTTCAGGGATGGTGAATTTACCCCAATTTTTTTTTAATTGACTTCCAACAACAGTCTCAAATGTCTCAATAACTTCGCTTAATAAATACTGATTGCCTGACGACACGCAATACTCCTTTTGAACATTCTGAGCATTAGTGAAAAGAAATTGACCCGCCTGAACAAATGCTGAAACTGCATCATCAATATAAACAAGATCAATAGGAAGATCTTCTGAAGGTAAGAGAAGTGGACTTCCCGTTTTTTGACATTCCCAAATTGCATTAATGAATCTTGAACGCCAGTCTCCAGGACCATAAATGTCAAACAGCGTTATCTGGGTCGCTTTGAGACAATTAGAGTCAATATAATAATTTACTATCGAACGAAAAGCTTCCTTTGTAGCAGCATTTAAATTTTGTGATTCTCTTCCATGTTCACCATAATGTTGACCAAAAGTTCCAGCATAAATCAAATTTGGGATGTTTGCATTACACATAGCATCAATAAGACGGGTCCCAAATAAAATATTTGAAATAACCATTTGCTCGATATCGTTTGGCGTGTGTTTACGTAAATACATTGTCGCCAAATGATACACGATGTCAGGCTTGGTAATTTTAAAAATATTAGCAAAGCACTGAGCAGAGCCTTTATCAATATGTATATTTGGAACAGTAGATAATAATTTCAAACGTGACAAATTTGTAGTGGGACGCACCACAACATGAACACTACAACCCATTTTGATAAAATGAGCGCACAATGCTAGACCTATGTAACTTGTTGCTCCGCTTATTAAAATATTTTTCATATATTTTCTTAATTAGGTATTTTCAAATATTGGTTATCTTGATAATCATCAATTAAGCTATAGTCTATATCCTTCATATAAATTAACCACCAAAAATGCGGTGAGATTAAATGACAATTCTTGTATTTCCCGGAGGACTTCCTCGAGCTTTAGAATTTGTTACAACGCATCCTAATGCAATCGGAGCATCTTCTGTAAAAAATGATCCTGCCAAAATACATTATTCTCACTGGTTAGAGCTTCCCTACATTACTCAGCCAAATTTCTCTCAAGAACTGAAAAAATGTATCAATAAGTTCAGTATTTCTAAAATTTATTGTCCACACAATCTAGCTTGGGGGCATCTTAAAGATATTGTCGAACACATTGAAGATGTTGAAGTTCTTGAACCCTCTCCAATTTTAGTCGAACAAAAACCTTACAAGCAGGTTCTGAAAGCTGTCGGTCAATTGGACACCCCTCTTTCAGAAATAGAAATGGCAGGAATTCTGAAAACCTCTTGGCGAATAGAGGGAGAAATGGTCGATAGGAAGATCGCAGCTTTATCAAGGATTTTTCCTGATTTACCAAAAGGAGACATTATAGAAATAGGTTCTTTGTACGGAAAGTCTGCTTATGTATTGTCTTGTTTATCTCGTAAATATAGTATTGGGAATATTTTATGTATTGACCCTTGGGACCTTCTAATAATTGATAAGGACAAAACCGATGTGATTGAATCAACATTGAGTCAACGTGACCTTAAAATTATTCACAATGGTTTCATGATGAATTTATCAACAGCAGAAAATGTAAATTTTATTCGCGGATTTTCTCAAAAAGTTGCAGCAACTTATAAAAAAGGGACTGTTTCCACTCAGATGGGAGAAACCAAATACACAGGTAAAATTTCACTTTTACATATTGATGGCAATCATGATTATGAATTCGTAACACTTGATTATGAAAAATGGTCACCAAAGGTTCAACCCGGAGGATGGGTTGTTTTTGATGATTACGAGTGGAGTTTTGGTGATGGGCCAAAAAGAGCTGGAGACAAATTCATTGATAGGGTTAAGCCCACCAAGGCCTTTATCGACGGAGGCGCTATGTTTGTTAAAATGCCAAATTAAATAACTTAAATCCTTCACTTATTGACTGTTTTAAAAAATGCCCACTAATTTTTACTCCAGTTACGGAGATTACAAAAAATATCGTTCGCCATCAATTGGACCTAAAGATATTCAACGCTATGACGCTGAAATTTGGGAGCCAGCTGGATTCTCAAAAAGCATGGAGTATCTTGAAATAGGTTCTGGTACTGGGGAATTCTTGACTTATCTTTACCAAAAAGGAGTTGTCAACTTTTATGGAATAGACATAGACCCCAACTTAAAAGAAATACAAAAGCATGAGATTGCAGAAAAATTTGAATGTATTAGCGCCTGGGAATATTTGAATTCTTGTACAAAAAACAGATTTGACAGAGTAATTTTACTTGATGTTTTGGAGCATTTTTCACCTGAAGAAGCAATAGATTTACTTTATTTAATCAAGAAAATCCTCAGAGAAAAAGGTTTCATAGTTTTAAAAGTGCCAAACGCAGCTTCCCCTTGGGGATTAAGTTACCAAGTTGGTGACTTAACCCACAAAGCCTCATATAGTAGTGATAGTCTTCGTCAATTAGCAACAGCTTGCGACTTAAATGTTATTTCGATTTACGATCAAAACCGTGGGTCAAAACGTCGCTTAATAACTAATAAAATTATTAACAAATTTCTTAGCTGGGCTCTCTTGACTCCACCAAAATTTTGGGGTGCCAATCTATATTGCATTCTCTCAGCAAAATAAAATTTTCTCGCTAAAGGTCAAAACTACTAGTTCGTTGTCAAAAAAAATTTTCTATGTTTTATCCTGATATAATAGTTACACAAAGATAATTTTAAGTCTGTACCCATAAATGCCATATACAAAGGAAAAATGGTTGTTTGAAATATGACTTTTACAAATGAAATTACATCGGTAACAGTTAATTACAACTCAGGAAAAGTAATTGAAAACTCTCTTAAGTGTATAGAAAAACTTGAGAATATCATAGTTGTTGATAATTCGAGCCAAGACAATTCCATGACAACCATCATCAATAATTACCCAAAATTAAAGGCCATCTTCAATAAAAAAAATCTGGGATTTGGTGCTGGGTTTAATAAAGGCCTTAGCGCCGTAACAACACCTTATACTTTGAGCATTTCACCTGACGTTGAGATCAAGCGCTCCGTTTTGAAGGAAATGTATGATGTTATTCAATCGGATACAAATATAGCAGTTGTCTCACCTGCTTTAGACGTTCCAAATCAAGAAGTTGAAATGTGGGTCATGGGTCCCAATGAGTTTAATCACTCTAAAGCAAATTTTAATGGTGAAGGGCCTTTTTGCAGTTGGTTCTCCTCTGCTGCAATAGCATTGTATCGAACTGAAGCGCTCAGGGAAATTAAAGGATTTGACGAAAATATTTTTCTATATAATGAAGATCTCGATTTATCGCTCAGATTTTCAAAAAAGAAATATGCCCTTGTAACACTACCATACGTAACAGCACGCCACATTAATAGTGGTTCCGCTCCCAAGTCAATAAAACAACATTGGCGTAAAGACTGGAATTTTTCATGGGGAAATTTATATTTAATTAAAAAACATAAAAGCCCCTCAGTTGCTTTTCTGAATGCATTAAAAACAATCGCATTAAAAGCGCCAAAAGCACTACTTTATTTTTTAACTTTTGACCGCAAGCGCACGATTCGCGATGGAGCAACCACCATGGGAGCCATATCTTTCTTGCTTGGACAAAAGCCTAATCCACGTGACTAAAAATCTGACCGCAATCGGTATCTTCACTCAGTCAACTAATGTCTAATGATCAATCTGGACATCACCTCTCATTTAAGGCAATAAACTAATGATGATTAATAGTTGACCAGAAAACCATTAATCAAATTCATTTCCACGAGAAATAGCCATGCCAGCAAAAATATAAAGAGATAAAATTGATTCAATTTTTTAGAAGTAAATCAACTATAAAGCCTCCACATGTTTTTATTTTAAGTTTTATTGGTCTTTCAATGCCAATCATCGGACTATATGCATCAAAAGGGATAATTATCCTATTTGGTCTTGCGACTCTATCGAGCCTCTTCTTATTCATTTTTAACAAGGAGAGTCGTTGCCCTCCCCCCAAAACACTAACTTTACCAGTTATCGCTCTAACTTTTTGGGGAACTGCAAGTCTAATTTGGACAGTTTCTTCGGATCTAAGCTGGAATATAGCAAAAGCATTACCAATAACCATGCTCTCTGGTTTACTTATCATTATGCTCCTGAATAACATAAATTCTGATGACCGAATTACTATCTGTAAATCAACACTCGTAGGCTTTTTCCTCGGCGCCTGCATAGCTTTTGTTGATGTGATAAGTGGCTACTCAATAGCTCAGGTTTTAAATATAGCAAAACATGGTGGAAGTTGGAGCCATTACATGCATGGCTTTGTTATAAATAACGGAATATCGCTCTTAATAATGCTTTTTTGGCCAACAACTATCTTCTTGTGGAGTCAAAAATATTATAAACTTATTTTTTTGAGTATTATTATTACATCCCTAATAACAATTCAGAGCTCAAATTTTGCTTCAGTTGTTGCTATTGGTGTTGGTCTATTTTCTTTTATATTTGCTTTTTTTATTCCCCGTTTTACATATAAATTTGCTGCAGTTGGACTGACTATTCTAATCCTTGGAACACCCTTCTTCATGAAGTCACTACCCGATGCACAAACTATAGGTAAAAATCTTCCAGAACTATCTTACAGCATCTACCCAAGACTTGTGATTTGGCAATTTGCGTCAAATTTAGCAATGGAAAAACCTATCACAGGACATGGAATAAGAACATCTCGCGTCTTGAGCAAAAATCCAAATCAAGTTCCGTTTTTATATCGTGATAATGGAAAATTGCTGACTGGCAACACTAAAGAAATTCCCCTTCATCCTCATAATGGACTTATTCAAATTTGGTTGGAATTGGGAGCTGTTGGAGCCTTATTAATGTTAACAATAGTTTTATGCACTCTACAAAACATAAAGAGGAGCAAAGCGCCTAAAATATTAAAGTCTCTAGCATTCGCAGCTTTTATGTCAACTCTGTGCCTTATTTCTGTTAGCTATGGATTATGGCAGAGTTGGTGGATGGGGGCTTTATGGCTACAAGCGGCTCTCATAGTACTAACTATAAACATTCCCGAACAAATAAAAAACGTAAATATCAAGCTCCATTGATCAATTTTTCTGCTTCAAGTAGAGCCAGTAATCCCTCAGAAAAGCAACGCAATGAGGTTTTATTTTTTTCATTTAGAAACGACAAATCAGCAACCATTTTTTTTGACGAAAAATTTGCCTCCTCAAAAATTACATCAACTCCAAGTTGCCTACCTATTTCATTTGAAATTTGACGAACTGATATCACCTCTGATGCAGCAATATCAAATAATCCATTCCAACCGCCCTCAATTGACTGTTTTATGACATCTACAAGGTCATCTATGTAAATCAATGATAATAAATCACCATTCCCATCCAATCCTTTTCCTAGAGAAATTGGGGCTCCTTCTCTAACGCGAGCGATAAGACGCTGAACTGTTTTATCATCTTGGTTCGGTCCATAAGGAAAAAAAAACCGCGAAACATTGACTGAGAAGCACGATCTATAGGGCCTACACAACGCCTCCGCTGCTAATTTAGAGGACGTGTAAAAGTCATTTGGAGGCTGAGGCATCTCACCAATTTTTAAACCTTCATCAGGTGCATAAGAGTTACCGGTCGAAGCGAGAAAAAAATGGGAGACACCAACTTTGCGAGCAAATTCTAAAAGCTCAATAGTAGACCTGACATTAACTTCATAAAGATCTTTTACGCTATCAGGAAACGATTTGAAATTTTGAGCCAATGCAAGATGGATAATGATATCTACTTCTGGCAAAACTGTTTCATCTATGGGTTTACACAAATTCCAATTTATTATTGTCGCATTATTTAAATATTTGGTATTTGTGCGTTGTAAAGAAACTATTTCATTTTCAGGGTTTTGACTCAAAAGATAACACAAGCGCGAGCCAATATAACCTGTTGCTCCGGTAATTAAAATACGCACAAGAAATCCCTTTAACGTGTCTGTGATACGTTAATATTATCCACATCCGAGACTGAACTCTCAGGTTTATTCAAAAATTGACTTCCATATTCATCCATAATGATATACCGAGGCTCACGTCGCACTTGTTTGCTTTGACGCCATAAATATTCAGCTATGAAACCAAGTGTTACCATCTGAATTCCTGATACCAATAATAAAACCACCATTAAAGATGACCAGCCTGATACTTGAACACCAAAAATCAAGCTTTGCCCGACAATAATTAAAGTGTAAATTAAACTGATAAAAGCAGCAAAAAATCCTACTGCACTGATCAGTCGCACAGGTGTGTAGGAGAAAGTCACAACGACATCAACTGCAGAACGTATACGTTTCCAAAAGGACCATCCTGAAGTTCCCAAGCGACGCTCCTGCCTATCATAATTAATTTGTGCTTGCGGAAATCCTAATTTCAGTATTGTAAAAAAAGGTATACTATCGCGTTCTGGCAAAGCATTGTAGATATCAATCACACGTCTAGAGAAAAGACCCACATTCATTCCACGCTCGGGTAAATTTTTTAAAGCAAAACGACGAATAGTTGAATAAAAAATCCCTGAAAAAAAAGTCTGAAAATAAGAGTCACCGCGCCCCTCGATCGCAGCCCACACGATGTCATTCCCTAAAAGCCAGCTCTCAATCAATTTTTCAATTAAAGTCGGTGGATCTTGCAAATCTGCAGCGATACATATAATGGCGTCTCCATTTGCTTGATACATGCCCGCGGTAATTGCAGGAAAACTGCCAAAGTTTTTTGATAAACGCAGTATACGCACTCTCTTATCTTCATCCGCAAGATTTTTCAAGACACTAAAAGTACTATCAGTTGAACCATCATCAATAAAGATAAACTCAAAATTTGCATTAATGTGCTCGATCGCAAGCGATGTTTCCGACAAAAAAAGCTCTACAACTTGCTCTTCATTCCAGCAAGGTACAATCAATGATATTAATGGCTTTGACATTTTATTAGATTCCTGTTGTCAGCCAATTATAGGATATTTCATCCTGTAACAATTTTTTTGGATCTTGCTTGAGGCCTTTATACCATTTATGCAATTTTTTCAGCCCTTCCTCTAAACTTGTTTCTGGAGCATACCCGAGAAGATCTTTAGCCTTTGTTGTATCTGCAAAAAGTCTACGTACATCACCTGGCCTACAGTCGTCAAAGATAACTCTAGAGTCTAAATTATTTGTAATTTGCATTACAATTTTAGCTAGATTTAATATAGCTATCTCTTTGCCATGCCCCAAATTTATAGTCTCCCCTGTGCTGTTTTCAGAAATACCAGCCAGTAATATACCCCGCGCAATATCAGCAACAAATGTAAAGTCTCGAGTCTGTAACCCATCTCCAAAAATAATCAACGGCTCTCCAGATAAAGCACGCAGCATAAATTTCGGTATTACCTCACCACTGTCCCCCTCATGATGGCTTCTTGGTCCAAATGCGTTGAAGGGGCGCACAACCACTGTTTCGTAATTATAAGTATCGAAAAAAGCTCGAGTGTAGCATTCCCCGGCTAACTTCGACCCACCATAAACAGTATGTGGTAATGTAGGGTGTTCTTCTGTCATAGGTGTATGGCGAGCTGTTCCATAAACTTCAGAGGTGGAAACATATATGAAACGTCCAACATTTGATTTTTTGGACATACCAAGCAAACTTAAGGTTCCACTTGCATTTACCTCGTGATTTTCTCTAGGATTATGAATTGAATGCCGCACGCCTAAGCACGCTAGGTGATATACAATGTCCACACCTTTCAACAAATTCTCCAAAACTCTTTCATCACGAATATCCACAACCTGAAGGGAGACATTATCACCAATTATTTCCTCTAAATTTTCGGGTTTGCCATTCACTAAATTATCAACAACAATTACTTTAGCTCCCTCTCTCATTAACTGACGAACCAATTCTGATCCTATGAAACCAGCGCCACCGGTCACCAAAATTTTGGCTCCATTAAGGACTGTCTCAACCATTAATTGCCTTCCTCAAGCTATCAACAGTTGCATGCATTTGATTTTCATTTAACTCCGCAAACATAGGAATCGAGAGGAATTTTTTCCCAAGATTTTCACTGACAGGTAAATCACCTTTTTTATAACCCAAGTCATTATGAACTCCTTGCAAGTGTAAAGGAATTGGATAATGAATGTTGGTACCGATGCCATCACAGCCCAGCTCTCTTTGAACACGTTCTCTCTCATCTACAAGAATCGAGTAAATATGATAAACATGCCTATCGACAGTTGGTATTGGCGTTACGCAATCAATGTCTGATAACAATTTGTCATATTCCTCAGCGCGAGCACGGCGTGCTTCTGTCCAACTATCGAGATATCGGAGTTTAACTCGCAAGACTGCTCCTTGTATGCTATCCATACGTGCATTAAATCCTGGTGTTGAATGGTGATACCTTTTCTCTTGACCCCAATCTCTCAATATTCGTAATTTGCGAGCAAGGTCAGGGTCATTAGTGACAGCCGCACCACCCTCTCCAAAAGCCCCAAGATTTTTTCCCGGATAAAAACTGAAGCAACCAATGTTACCAAATGAACCGGCACGAATCCCATTTTGTTCAGCACCGTGGGCTTGTGCTGCATCTTCAATGATCATCAAACTGTGTTTCTTTGCAATTTTAGTTATTGCTTTCATGTTGGCCACACGCCCATGCAGATGAACCGGTATAATTAGCCTTGTTTTTTCGGTAATTGCTGCTTCGATTAAATTTTCATCCATCGTCCAGCTTGCTTTATTTACATCAACAAAAATTGGCGTAGCACCTGCGTACCTGATCGCCGCTGTCGTAGCAATAAAAGTTGAGGAAACTGTTATTACTTCATCGCCAGGTCCAACATCCAGTGCTAGTAGTGCCATGTGTAAGGCGCTGGTACCTGAATTGAGAGCCACGCAATATTCACTTTTACAATACTTAGCAAATTCTTCTTCGAAAGCTTTAACCTCTTCGCCAAGAATGAATTGACAACTATCAATAACCTCCATGACAGCAGCATTGACCTCATCCTTAATTTGATTGTATTGAGCTTTCAAGTCGAGAAATGGAACCATTATATTATCTCTCCACTTAAATCAATTGGCGCACCTCTATTTTTCATTGATTTTGATGCTGCCTCCAATATTCTAACCACACGCAAACCAATTTCACCAGAGGTGATTGGTGAAGATTTAGTGGTAATACAATCAATGAAGTGTTCAGCCTCTATTGCGAGGGCCTCAAGAATAGGAATATGTGGAGCCCACATATCGCCAACCCGATAACCGACGATCATATCGTATATTTTTTCAGGATCATTTGTAACGGTCACACCAGTGTCATAAACCTTGATTTTATCACTTGGTTCAAGATCGTCCCATACAATCATTTTCTTTGTGCAACCAATTACTGTTCGGCGTACTTTTACTGGAGAGAGCCAATTGACGCCCACATGAGCCATCGCACCAGATTTGTAAAATACCGTCAAATAAGCCATATCTTCAGGCATGCCCAATACATGACTAGTACCAACAGCTGAGACTGAGGACGGGTCTTCACCAATGATAAAATCCAAAATTGATAGATCGTGGACCGCTAGATCCCAAATAACATCAACATCGTGCTGATAAAGTCCCAAATTCATTCTTGTCGAGTCAAAATATTGGATTTCTCCAAGCTCTCCCTTTTTATATAGGTCATGAATTTTTCTAACAGCACCTGTATAAATGAAAGTATGATCAACCATCAAGATTAACTCTCGTTCACGGGCCTCTAAAATGAGTTTTTTTGCTTGAAAAGATGTTTCTGCCATAGGCTTTTCAATTAGCACATGTTTACCCGCTTGAAGCGCCTGCATGGCAAGAGAATAGTGGGAAGCTACTGGAGTTGCAACTGCGACAGCATCCAGATCTAATTCAAGAAATTTTTTACAATCCGTAAAGGTTTTTATACGCGGATAAAACTTAGTTACCTGTGTAAGTCTCTCCTCAGAAAGATCACAAACAGCCTTAACATCACAACCGTCTGTCAGATTGAAGTTCCTAACTAGATTAGGCCCCCAATACCCGAAGCCAATAATTCCAATTTTCAGGCTCATTATAAAAGCAACTCCAAAATTTTTTTCACTCTGCTTGATCTACTACAGGCTGGGCAGGATTTCCGCAAACAGTAACATTATCAGGAATACTTTTTGTAACAACGGACCCTGCTCCTATCATTGCCCCCTCCC
>MDTD01138661.1_pt1 | contig 17396 bp, 19 predicted proteins | sample 811221 | NCBI WGS metagenome assembly MDTD01 (sample SAMN05326646, study PRJNA326480) | marine metagenome | isolation source: seawater | place: Pacific Ocean: South West | collected 2011 | reverse complement strand
TTCATCTGCCCAAGATTGCCACCCGGGGTGCACGTTTCCATGTCCTCACGTCTTCCCACCCGCCCACCCATCCCACCCACCCATCCCACCCCCTGACAGGTGGATCAGGGCCTCCGTCCAGGCCTCCACCGCGCTCTGCTGGTGGAACAGCCGCGGGAGCGCCCGCCGGATCCTCCCCCGGACGCGCGCGGCGAACCGCCTGTCGTTCGCCACGCGGACCGCGAGCTGGGCGTACTCCCTCCGGGAGGCGGCCACGAGGTCCGTGACGCCCAGGATCGAGTAGTACCCGGCGCTCCAGCGCGAGCCCAGGTACTTCGCGGGCAGCGTCACGACGAGGCCGCCGACCTCCAGCGCCTCGCGCGTCGTCGTGCACCCCGACGCGGGGTACGAGTCGAGCACGACGTGCGACAGCCGGTAGAGCGCCAGCAAGCGATGGTGCGGCTGCCGCGCCATGAAGAAGACGCGCTTCAGGTCGACCCCGTGGCTCCGCAGCCTCGCCTCGACGTCCTGCTGGTCCCCCTTGTCCTCGGACTTGAGCATGATGATGCAGGCCAGCCGGTCCGCCGCCTGGATGTCCCGCAGCATCCGGTCGAACCTCGGGTGGCGCTTGTCCGTCGTCTGCATCGTCAGGTACCACTTGACCGCGTCCGGGCCGGTCCAGCCGAAGTCGCGCTTCCTCAGATCGGAGAAGCGCCACCCGTCGACCGTCGAGACGCCGCGGTCGGTGCGCGGGTGGTAGAACTGGTGGATGCCCTCGGCCGGGAGCAGGTACAGGTCCTCCGAGTAGTGGAGCCGCGCCGTGGGCCGCTCGGCGGCCGCCCACGAGACGAAGGTGTGCATCCGGCTCCGCGGCAGCCCGCTCGTCACCGGATGCCCGTGCGAGGCGATCTGCCGCGCGGCCAGCTTCGACCACGCGAGCTGCTGCGAGACCGACGACATCGACACGTCCAGGTAGAAGAGCGTGTGCAGCCGCAGCGCCGAGATCGCGCGCCGCGCGGTGTCGAGGCAGTCGCTGCGCGTGGGGTTCATGTGCGTCAGGTCCAGCCACCTGTCGGCCCGGTGGGGCAGCCATCGCCTGCCGTCCGAGATCCCCGGCAGCTGTATGAGCGTGACCTCGAACACCGAGCGGGGGAGGCGCCGGATCATGCCCCCGAAGTCCTGCATCACCGAGCTCTGGTTGTGCGCGACGAACGCAGAGACGATGCCCAGCCGGATGCGCTCCCCCGGACGTCGGAGGGGCGGCTCCGGCGCGGCGTACTCGAGCTCGGGGAAGGAGCGGGCGACGAGCCGGGCGTGGTCCCGGAGGAGCGCGCGCCAGTCCGCGCTGTAGTAGAAGCTGATCTGGAAGGGGGGCGACACGCAAAAGTCGAAGGCGTTCGTGTTCATCGGCGAGCGCGCTCGCTCCGCCGGCCCCCTCAGCAGGCGGCGGATCCTGCGGTGCATCTTGGTGATGTGGAAGCGCGCCTCCCTCTCCGAGGCGGGGGTGCGCTTCAGGATCGTGGCGAACTGGATCTTGTGGCACATGGTGGCGCCGGGAGACCTCGCCGCCAGCCGGTAGTGCCTGATCGCGGCGTTGATGTCCTTCTGCGCGACCGCGGCGCGCCCGAGCGAGCTGTGTCGCAACGCTTCCATACGTGAATGAACTCTCCCTCTTTGCAGGCGATTGGGCGGCGGAGAAAGCGCGAGCGCAATCTGATACGATCGGATCGGATGCAACCACAGGAGGGGGGAGGGGAGGCGGGGTCTCGGAGGAGCCCTGCTACTCGCTCGGGGCGTACAGCGGCGCAGGGGCGTAGCACAGCCCGTCCGCCCGAAGCGCCGCGCCGTACAGCAGCGCGTCCATGGCGTAGAGCTGGCGCGGGAACGAGGACTCGCGCAGCTTGGGGTCGGCCCTCGCGCCGCGGTTCTTGTGCACGGTTGAGAAGACCGCGTCAAGCTTGGGGTACGCGATGACGCAGTCGCACGCCACGCTGCCGTCCTCGTTCCAAACGAACCACGACTGAGGCGCGCGGTGCACGTACTCCTCCGACCACCTCACCCCGCGGCGCCCGCCAGCGAACGTGCGCGCGAGTTCGTCGAAGGGGGTGCGGAAGCGGGAGGAGTAGGGCCACGCCATGCAGCTGCGCAGCCGGTCTCGCGGCTCGCGCACCACGCAAAAGGTCGGGCGCTTGTACTTGAGCGGCGCGTAGGTCGCCTCGTACTCGTCGACTGGAAGGTGCCACGGGGACGCGCGCGGCTTGGGTCCAGGGTGCTGCCGCAGGATGATCGCGGTCTCGTTCGTCAGCTTGCTCTCGATGCTCGTGCCGCCGGTCTTGGGGATGTGCACGAAGCCGTGCGTTTCGAGCACGTGGTTCCACGCCGTCGCCCACGACACCATTTCCGCGGCGGTAAAAAAGAGGGGGGTGCATTCAATCTGACGGCGGGGAGAAAGAGAGAGGAGAGGGAAGCCGTTTCTTCTCCTCCCCGCCGGGAAGAGAGGGAGAGAGAGAAAGAAAGGGAGGTGGGGTGGGGCTGTCAGGCCGGCCACTGGTTGATCTCTTGCAGCACCCGCATCGTGCTCCGCCCCCGGCGGATCGAGATCGCGTCGTACATCGCACAGACCCGGTCGAAGCGGCGGCTCTCACGCAGCCCGCCGAAGAACTCGTCGGTCAGGCTCAGGTAGCTCATTCGGCAGTCGTGCTCCTCGACCAGCGCGAGCCCGAGGCGGTGCCACTCCTGCTTCTGCGCGGCGTAGAGGCGCCACGCGCCCTGGATGCGCCGCGCCGCGCGGTGCCCCACCCGCGCGCGCGTCCTGCAGCGCATCTTACACCCACGCGGGAGAAAGGCTGCCCGCCCGGTCGGACGCGGTCGCTACGTGCCCGCGGTGCCGAGTCGCAAGCACATATACACCCATATCATGACTACCAGTATGTACGTGCTGAAGACGCTCTGATTGCCGTTCACGAGCTTGACGGCCTGCATCGGCGTCGCGCCGAGCGTGTCGTGGTAGAACTCGAAGAGGTCCTTCGAGACACACATCCCGCGGACCCGCCCACTGGCCATGTACGCGAAGATCGACGCGCAGGCGCCGGCGAAGGCCGCGATGCTCACCGCCACCCAGCTCTTCGACTTGACGAGGTGCCTTTCGAGGAGCAAGAGGAGCACCGTGACGAGCGTGAACGCGATGAACGCGATGAGCACGCGGTTCAGCGTCCCCGGCGGCTCGGTGCACCCTCTGAGGAATCGCACCGGGACGGCCGACTTCTTTTCCATGGACGGTTGTTCAGAGCGAGCACATTTTTTTTGAACAAGGTTCGATCCTCCTGGTTTTTTTTTTTCGATTACTCCGAAAAGTTTTCGAGTAATGTTTGAATTGTCGAAGAGGGATGGCAGAGCGTAACAAAAATTGACCCGTGAGAACGCGAACGCGACAGTGCAGAGAAAATGTATCACAACGAAAAACGAAAATCATGAAATGCGACCTATCCGCCGGGTTCTTTGTTCATGCGATATTATGCATCCAAAAAGGCCACATGCTGAAGTCATGCATCAAACAGGTCATGTATCCGAGACGCCCCACCCCTTCGTCGTTCGTCCGGCACGATTTGCCAACTGCCACATATGCAAATAAATTTGGTCTCATCATCAAGCCATCAAACACAACAATCGTCTCGTGCGCATATCCTTCGGACGCGTGGACGTGCTGTCATCGCAAACCGTGCAGAACACTCAATATTCAGTACCACTTGGACATACGAGTGCGGGAGTCACAAAAATCCTGCAAAAGGCACAATAATCACAGATTGGCGGGCGTATGGGGGCAAAAAAACAACCTCAATACAAACTGCTGCTTTCCATTCGAGGAAGCATTAAAAGTGCAGCGAGCGTACTATAACCTGAATCACTCCAATAATTGTGTACGCGGAACAGGCATGAACCAAGTTCAATTAAAATGGAAGCCTCAAGACGTAGTGGGTGTGTATTACAAGATGGACGACCAAAAAAATGCGTCCAAGTCTGTACACGACCTCGTGAAAGGCATCTACTGTAAATTAGAATGACGGGTCGCTCAAAAGAGTCGCCGTGCCGTAGGAGTGGGCGACGCGGCAGCCGCGCGGGCGACGCGGCTGCAGACTCCGTCGTGTAGGACGGGGCTCGGTGCACCCTCTGAGGAATCGCACCGGGACGGCCGACTTCTTTTCCATGGACGGTTGTTCAGAGCGAGCACATTTTCTTTTTGCACCGCGCCCACTGCAGAAAACATGGACCCTGGCGCCGTCACCTGCTAATACCGTCCTCTGTTGTTACCCGTTACGCGACCGCCCGACCGTGGCTGATAGGCGATGTTATTGTACGCAAAGTTCAACAAGTCGTCTGTCGTGCGCACAGTACGGGGAAACTGTTCACCGTTGATACTAAACAAGGTTCGATCCTGCTGGTTTAACACGATTCCATATCCTTGATTTAGCAATTCTATGATCCGTCTTTTATCATATGTCAGATCCACCGCCGACCGATAGGTCCGGCCCCGCGTTCCGCACAGTTGCTGCAAATACGCGCGCACGTGCGCCTCCTCCTTGTCGGCGGGGAAGAAGACGAAGAACGCCTTGTCCGGGTGGACGTAGCGCTGGTGCACCTCCCACGTGCGGCCTTCGTTCCCCGTCCGCCGCAGCTGCTTGTCGGCCTGGATCGTGCCGTATACCAACGGGTGCATCTTCTCGGCCTCTGCACGCGAGATCATGAAGTATTTCAGCTTGAACACGCCCTTCCGGCGGTTGTAATTCGCGAACGACTCGACGGGCCTGTCCAACTCCAGGATGCGCTGACCGGTGCCCGAGAACAGCTGCCACATGTAATCGTACTTGGGCTCGTTGTACACGATGAAGTTCGGAAGGAGGAAGACGGCGGCACCGGAGCGTTCCATCGCGCTCTGCACCTTGCCGGTGAACCAGTTGACGTTGTAGCGATCCTTACTGCGTATGTAATTCATCTGGCACCAATTGTAGTCCAGCGCGAGCACGCGGGGCTTCAGCGACGCGACGTACGGGATCTCCGAGGAGAAGTCCCCGTGCGCGTACCCGACGCCCGGCTCTCGGTCGTGTGCGATCGAGAACACGGTTTTGATGTTCGTGTGTGACAGCGTCGACACCAGGCGGATGGTGTCCGCGTCGCTCCGAAGGGCGCTCGATTTCAGGTGCATCGCGCACACGAAGAGGCTGGGGTCGACGCGTGGCGACCCGACGACGGCGGGACCTTTCGCGAGCTCCGCGTACTGGAGCTCCGCCGGCGCGCCCGCACGCTTCGTCGTCCGTGTGTGGGACCGACTTCCGCCGCCGTAGCGCTCACGGTACATCCGCGACAGTGCCCGGCTCTGCTCACCAACGGTGGCCAGCCCGGTACGCGACTGCCATGCGTGACTCGCGCGCACGTGTCGACAGAATACACTATACGGTGGTGCGTCCATCGGTGTGTTTTCCACAGAGGGGTCCATTTTTTTCAATCGCTGGCGCCGTGTTCTCACGCCCGCCACCGCGCTGCACTTCAGAAAACCAAGAATGCTTTTTCGTTCGGACAGTGCAGCACTGCATGACCGTGTCGCGGAACGGGGTCGACCCGAAATGGCGGCTGCCAAGAGGCTGACGTCGTGACGGAACGTTGCTCAAAGCATTCGAATGATGATTCACAGCTCAAGCGTCGCCATGTGCGAGCGCGCGTCGGTGGCGGTTGCCCATGGTAGAGGCGAGAGGAAGACGGATGTCGTGTTGAGAGGTAGAATCACGACCACGGCGGGTATGACCAGCGTGGGGTCAAAGCCCCTCATGATACGCTCGCAATGATCTTCAAACGCGGTGTCGGGGTTGCTCCCTGTGGCCTTGTGGCACACCGCGTCCGTCAACGCCGTCCTGATCTGAAACGCCGCGCCAGGAGGCTGCTCGTAGACGATCCTGATCATCTGTTTCTGCGTAGCCTCCTCAATCTGCTGGCGCATGTCAATCAGCAACCCGTCCGAGACCTCGAGATGGTCTTGACCCGGTTTCAACACTGATGCAAGCACAATGCGTTCCCAGCACATGGCAGCATGACAGTCGCGCGTAACTTCTTCACCCATCAAGAGTTCTCAGTCTGCGGGAAACTGCGAAGGAAAACTGCGAAGGAAAACTGCGAAGGAAAACTGCGATGCAGACACACACGAAAGTTCATCAATCGTGGAGGCACATGGACAACCACGAGTTGCAGGGACGCCGGCGACCAAGGTACGTTGCCAGCACTTCATCACGCCGGTGCCCAGAGCACGCTGTGCGCCCGCGCTTGGCGCACCAACTGGTTTTCGCCTGGGAGGGATTCCACAGAATCACTGATGTTGAAGAGGAATGTAGTGGTTTCGTCACAAATGTAAAAGGCTATCGGTAGGAAGGTCAGTCGTGTGAGTCGTAGCATACATTACAGTATGACTCCCTACACCCCTCTACGCCAAGGGATCGTTCTTGGGTCGAAGGTCAGGCGGGACCTTATCGAGCGCGCTCGGTCGCCGACGCCCCTGCAGCTCGCCGTTGTCCGTATGCCGCCACAGGTGTTGCACCTTCTTGCGTATCGCCCCGCGGTCTCGGTGTTGCGGAGAGAATACGGAACGAAACTCGGGCACGTTCTCGATGGCGCTGAGGAGCGCGGCCGGGGCACCCTTGCCGGTGTGATCACAGTAGTAGGGGCCGAGCTTGTTCAGCACCGCGTGTTCCTCCCACGTCCACTCGATCTTCTCGCGCGTGTTCATATCCGACGTCACGTGCGTGATCTCGATGCCTTCGGCGTGGAAGTGGGGCTGCAGCCACGGCACGGTTCGCAAGTGCTTCATGTGTCGCGCCACCAGCAGCAGCAGCGACGACGCGTCCGCCAAGCTGATCTTGAAGCCGTCCGGCACCGCCCCGTCCCTGTGCAGTTCGGAGGCCGCGAATCGGAAGGGCTTCACCGCGACGAAGAGGCCGTTGGTGTAGCCGTCCGCCGACATCTTCTGCATCCACGCCACGACGTCACAGCGCGGGACCGGCGCGCTCCACGCCTTGCACTGCACCGCGAGCTCCGCATCGCCACCATGGCGGCGCGCGAGCACGTCGACGCCGCCGTCGTGCCTCCCGCCATGCCCCTGCACGATGGTGTATCCCTGGAGCGACATACATTTGCGCACGTCAGTGAAGGCCACGGTGCGCCCCGCGCCGTCCCGCCGAGGCACCGAGGCATCGGCGCGGGCCACGCGGCGCATGGGTTTGGTCATGGTTGGGGCGCGCGGGACTCCCGCGGGGGGACGCGGGGGACTCCCGCGGGGGACGCGGGGGACTCCCGCGGGGGTTGAATGCGACGCCCTTGTTTTCGGCATGGTGGCAGGCTTCGTCGGCGCACCTCCAGCTGCAGCAGGCACGCGACCATCATCTCCAGGGCACGACCGGTCGAATCAAGCGCAACACTTTGGAGCAGCCGTTTGCCCTGAAGCGCGAGCTCCTGTGGCTCAAACTCCTCCGTCGGATCCTCTCCTACCGCCGCGGCACCGCGCGGAGGCACCGTCCCGTCCGTCGTCTTCTTGCGCACGTCCGACACGCGCATCTCGCCGAAGGCGTGCATCAACACGTCGTCGGAAGCAGCAGGTGACGCAGTACACACATTTGTGGATGGTGAAGTGCATGGTGCAGCACTTCGGAGCTCGCGCACCTCGGCCCGAGCCTCGGCCAGGTCGTCCTGCAGAGCCCGTATCATCTCGTCTTTTTTGTCACGCTCCGCCGCATGGGTGGCGATCGCGGCCTCCTTCTCGACCACGCTCCTGCGCAGGTCCTCATGCTCCAAGCTGAGGGTCCGCAGCTGCTGCTCACACCTCGCCATGTCACCCTCCAGCGCCAAGCAGCGGCCGCGGAGCGTGGCTTCCCGCGCGCGGTGCGACTCGTGGAGGGCGCGGACCGACCGCTCGACGTCGCCGAGCAGGTGCGCATCGACCTCTGGTGGGTCAGACCACGCATGAGTCATGGTTACCTGGGCGGGAATTTTGACAGATCAAGGGGAGAAGAGGTTTTGCGGACTCTCCCAAGATGTGGTACCAGTACGAACCCTTCCCAAGCCGAGCACTTCCTGCCGTGCAAGTCGGTGTGTCACGTGCCTCCGCGCACCCGCGCGCCGACTTCCTCGCGCCCTCGCCCGTCTATGAACCCCACCGTTGGCGTCGCGCGTTCGAGGAGACGTTGCGAGCGCGCTTGCTTGCCCGCGCTCCCTCGCGATTCGCACCCATGCTGCGCACTTCTCCTGCGGTCGGATAGACGCAGCTCGTCCTCACTCGGTATGTCCCGTGTGAGAACGCGACGTGTGAGGTGCACCTTTGCATCACACGTTGCGACGCTCGGTCTTCCACTCTTGCTCAGTTCGCGACGAACGCCCGGGTTGGATCTCATTGCTTACCTTCCTTTCCGCTGCACCGCTTGTCATTGTTTGGCGCAGACCTACCTACCAATTCCACTGACATGTCGCGCCCCCCACTTTTCCCTGGAGGCCGCAAGAGACGGATGCCGTTAGACCGCGTCACGGAAAAGGGGATGGTCGGTGATCACCTCCTGTACCGTTCGCCGGCCGTGGCGGACGACCTGGTTCGCTGCTCTGGAGTGGGAAAGAAAATGCGCGGCCACCTCGCAGACGTGCTTGCATGGAAGCCCGATCACATCTTTGCGTTCGAGATGGACGAAGACGAGCGACTGCCGCCGGAGACCGTCTACGTCGCGGGGCCCCAAGGCGAGAGACTCTCCGACCCCACGACGCTCGACCCGTGGTCCAAGGATCATCTCGATGTCATCCTCAGCGCAGCCTCAGATGCGGCGGACCTGCTCTGTCGTTCCCCTCCCGACAAGGTGGCGTTCTTGTGCAAGGCCGGTCAGAATCGCTCCCGGGTTTTGTGTGCACTCGCCTGTCTCATGGCGGAGTTGAAGTTCCAGTCACAGGAGTCCCGAGACGCCGCCACGCCCGTCTGCGTCTCCCTTCGGGGCCTCGTCCAACAAGTGGCAGACGCGATAGGTGCCGCCAAAGACAAGAACCCCGATTGCTGCCCGTACCAGGCAGCGCTCGAGGCGACCAAGTCTGTGGCGTCGTTCCCCGTGCGCGAGTCGCGCCACTTGTCCAAGCGCCCGGCGCCGGGCTTGGGGGACGATCGGAATCTTGCCGAGAGTGCGTCGGGCAAGCGAGCGCGAGGTTAACCCGACGGTCAACCCGACGTACGAAGACCCGGGGCGCGCGGTGGAGCATGTGAGCGGTGGAGCATGTGACAGTCCGTTACGCTGACAAAACTACTTTGGGTGTAACTCCGATGTAGGACTCTCTCTCGATCAGATTGCCGCCGGTCATAAAGGTGGTGGCGAGGGCGGTGAAGATGGAGGAGGAGACGGTGGCGGCGATGGGGGCGGAGAAGGTGGTGGCGAGGGCGGAGGCGATGGAGGTGGCGAGGGCGGCGGAGATGGAGGAGGAGACGGTGGCGGCGATGGAGGAGGAGACGGTGGCGACGATGGGGGCGGAGAAGGTGAACACAAGGACGCCCACTCCGGATACGATTGGTTGAACAAGGTATTTTCGCCCTGGAATTTGTCGTAGATCTTGCGCTTTGTGCAATCGGTGAGATTCGTACCATCAAGCATCCAGTTGAAATTTAAATTAGATACGCTTGAGACGTTGAAGTTGAACAAGCCTTCTCCTGTGAATTGAGAGGCGCCGGTGAACATGTTTGAGAAGTCGGTCACTTCCCCCGTGGAAGTGAAGTTAATGCTCTCGATTGCAGAGTACCCAAACATGCTATTCATGGTTGTGACTCGATGAGTGTTGAAACTGGGAATCTGATTGAAGCTGATGGCACTGAAGAACATGGAGTCCATGGAAAGTACATTGCTGGTGTCAATGGTGACAGGCGAATTGAAAGAGATCGCCTCTGCGAACATGTATTGCATCGAGGTCACTTTTTTGGTGTCGAACGATACAGTATGGTTGAAGGCAAACGCATGAGCAAACATGTAAATCATAGACACAACGCTTGACGTATTCCACATGCTCACATCATCGTTGAAATCGTTGCAAGCTGCATAGCACCCTAATTCAGGGGGATAAGTGTTATTGGGAAAGCCACAGAACAGACCATTCATGTTGGTAATCTTGCTGACGTCCCAGGACGAAATGTGTCCGTATACACTCTCCGCTGCGGTGGAATCGTCGCACCACTGGTTGCGCGCATCCAGAAGCTCACTCCTGGTCTGGAACTGATTGGGCGGCGATGGTGGAGATGGTGCCCTGGCTTTTGTGTAACATACCTGCCCGGGACCATCTGGAAGTTCTTCAACCTCTCCGTTGCTCTGGTACAACCAGGTGGTCATCGATTGGGCGTGTTTATTAAGTTTGAGTCGTTTTGCTGCATTCGTGGCGTCTATGCACAGTTTTTTCATTGAGATTTTCTGTGCATCAGACAATCCACCAGCAGGAAAGTAGTTGCCGTCTACATACAACCAATCCAGTGGTTTGTTCGCATTCGCACTTCCATCGCACAGCGATGGCTCTGCAGGAAAAGTCTGATCAAATAATGAATCCACAGAGCTGCAAGTCTGCACCGAAAAGTTTGCGAAGACCCCAATACGTCTGGCCACACACGCTTTGCAACTTAACACACCCACGTCTCCGCCTAAGGCCTTCCGCGACGATGACTGAAGTATTCTGCCACCGGCATCACGGTTGACATCATCGAATGCCACCTTGAGGTTGGAGTGGCACACATCGTCGGTTGCAGTATAATGGTCATACGTCACTTTTCCATCGGCAAGCTTCCATCGATGCTTCCCAAGCTCAAATTCCTCATAAAAGCGAACATTCGCGATGCGTTGCAAACAATCGGTGGTGAGCGCGGTGTCCGTCAAACAATCGGTGGCCGTTTGCCACAACCCAATCCATAGCGAACTACTCAAAAATAAGAGTGTGATGCATGCTGCGTTGCACTGTACACTTACCGTGTCGTCCGATGGGTGCATCTTTATGCTTCTTCAAACAAAAAAATCTAACGTACCGATTTCCCGGCGCCACGACACGGCGCGTGGGCCCCGCCTCGGCCCCGAGGCTACCCGAGGCTACGTCCCACGGGCCAGCCGCCGACACCCACCGTGGTACCTACGGAATCCGTGTCTCTCACGCTCGATCTCAAGAAGGCTTCAGCCGCTTCGGCGCGGAAGATGAAGACGCCGACGGGCCGGAAGAAGAGGGGGGCGAACGTCCGGAAGATGAAGCGGTCGCGGTTGCTGCGATTGCTGCTTCCAGAATCTTGACGAAGCCAAGTTCGTTGACATCGCTCGCCTGGAACTGGGGTTTGCAAGCTAACTTCGCTTTCAGATGGACAACGTTCGTCAAGCCGAGGGCCTCCGAGTACCAGTCTTTGTGGGCAAGGGCAAGTACGGCCGCTGCCGCGCGATCTGAGATGTCGACTGGTCTCCAGCTATCGGGGCGGATAAGAGCGGAGCGACCCCAGCGGTGTTGGAACTTGCGGTATGCATCGCTACGGTCGCCAACGAACTCAACGTCGGATCCAGACCAGCGCCCGAGCACATCGTCAACTATCGAGTGAAAAGGCGGGGGGACGTCCCGATCTTTTATCAGGTCTCCCGCATCGTCTCCTGGAATGTGCGCACCCATGCAAGAGGGGGCTGTCTTGAGTAGCATGAGAACTTGAAGGAGCTCGCCACACTCATACTGTCCGCGCCATTCCACGTTGGCTGTGAAGTGATTCCCAGAAACGTACTCGTGTGCGTCAGGGCAGATCCAGTACCAAGCCTGAGAGGAGCTCATCACAAGTCTGGTCTCTGTGGGCAGCAAACCTTTGCACGCCACCTGCGCACCGCAGGATCATTGCACCAGGGTCAGTGGCAGTGACGACGTCGAGGGCTCCTTGGCGTCGCGTGTACGGTCGTCCGGCATCGCGCACACGCGGCCGTGCGGCGGCGCGCGCACGGTATGGGGGGCGTCGCGACGTGCAGCGCGCGCGCGTGCACCTTTTCGCCCGATAAGCCCCCTGCTCTGCCTCGGATGGACTCGCGGCGTGTAGGGAACGCGTGCGGCGCGCGGCCTTGGTAACGGATCTGGGTACGTCCTACTACTCCGTTCCGAAACTGAAATCGCAATGCGAGTGTACAAAACTAACAAGGTTTCGCGAGGAAGGCGGAGCTCTCTCTTGATCAGATTGCCGCCGTTCCCTGCACCACAACCGGTCGATGGCGACCACGCACCCGCGGGCGGCCCAGCCGGCGTACGCGGCGCGCGGCACGGGCGCGCCCCTCGTCACCATCTACAAGGTCGTCTTCCTGCCCGAAGGGCGCGCCGTCTACACTGGCCGCACGCTCGACCCGCAGAGACGACTCGCAGAGCATGGGGCACGCAGCTCTGGGTGCCGGCTGATGCGCGACGCGATCCGCCGCCACGGCGCCGAGCAGTTTGCGATCGTGCCGATCGTCCGGTGCGCCCCCGAGGACGCCGACGCCAACGAGTCGCACTTTATCCAGCAGCTCGACACGATGCATCCCAAGGGGTTCAACCTGCGCCACGGCAGCTGCGCAGGGAAATTGCCCGAGGACACGCGCCTCGTCGTGCCGCCCACCACCAAGATCGTGCCGCTCGCCGGCGCGCGCGACCGATTCGAGGCGCAAGCCGAGGCCGCCGCCGCCTTTGCCGAGCTGTGCGACGACGAGGACCGCGGTGCGGACGACGTCTGTCGCCAATTACTTCGAGAGACGCACCCCGATCGCAACGAGGGCCGCACCTACTCGGCGCACGAGGTGACCGCCATGCTCAACCAGGTGCGCCAGGCCGCGCGCCGCGAGGGCGACGCGCGCGTCGTCGCCTCGCCACCCACCTCGCGCTACGGCCGCAAGCGCGGGCCGCCCAAGCCCTTCTGGCTTGCCGCCGACCGCGAGACGCGAGGGCACGAGGGGGGAGCGGCGGAGGACGAGGACGAGGAGGAAGGAGAGGGGCAGTCGAGGCAGCCGAGGCGGCGGCCGCCGCGCCCTCTGAAGAAGCAACGCGTCGTCCACAATACTTCACCTACCGGACATAACAATCGGAGTTCAGATTCTCTACTACAGCAATCCGGTGATGCAGACGAATCTACAAGTACGACGGGCAAGAAACGAAGGATTGAGCCGACTCCAGTGGCATCGGGTAAGATGTGTGAGATTTGCAAGGAAAGGCCTGCGTCGCTCAAGAGTACGGGATGGAAACCGTGCTTTGGCACCGATGGTCGGCACAGATGCCAACTGTGTGGCAAATGGTGGTACCAACATAATACAGAGCGGCCTCCAGACACTGTGCAGCTTGGACGCTAAACGTTTGTCGGAACAGTTGGCGAAAGGGAATGCAAAAGCATCGCTGTGTTCGTTGTGGCAGATGCTTTCCGCCATGACACGTTGGTACCGCGCTCGTACCGCGCTTGTACCGGTGCTTTCCGCCATGACACGTTGGTACCGCGCTCGTACCGCGCTTGTACCGGTGCTTTCCGCCATGACACGTCGGTAATGCGCTCGTACCGCGCTCGTACCGCGCTCGTACCGGTGCTTTCCGCCATGACACGTTGGTACCGCGCTCGTACCGCGCCCGTACCGGTGCTTTCCGCCATGACGTCTCACCTTAAATGAATTGGTTCCTTTTGAGAGGTTCCTCACCGCGCTCGAAGCCATGATTGAGAAAGTACAAGTAACAGCGATCGCATCGACGTTCCCGCGATGGCTTGTTGTTTGCAGGCCTGTCTTTGCAGTTCCAGCAGTTGCCTGCCACTGGAGTCGGCTCAATCCTTCGTTTCTTGCTCGATGCCACAGCAGTTGAGGTCACTCTCTTGACTGGAATCGGCCGCTTACCGGCTGCCTTGCTGAGGGGTGGCAAGTCCTCCTCGTCCTCGTCCTCGTCCTCGTCCTCGCCCTCCCCCTCGCCCGCGCGGAGGAGGGACGCGATCGCGCCAGCTCGCGTTGGGACACTGCAGTCCCAGTCGCCGACAACCCAGTTACGCATCTCCTGCTTGGAGAAACGGATTGGGCCGTACGACGTCCACTCGGCTGCTCCCGGGGTCCGGTACCATTCGTTGCCGTTCGCGTCGGATTTCCACTCCACGTCGCCGTCGGGCTTCTGCACCGCACGCCATTCCGATTCGCCGCTCCGGTACCACCATGCTCCACCCTCATCTTGCTTCCATCTCGTCCCTTCCTCTTCTTCCCCTTCCTCTTCTTCTTCCTCTTCCCCCTCTTCCTCCCCTTCTTCCTCCCGTTTCCCCCTTTCTTCCTCCCCCTCTTCCTCCCGTTCCACCCTTTCTTCTGCCTCCCCTTCCGCGTCTGCCTCCTCTCCGGCTGCTTCGTCTGCACTGTCCTCGCTCGAGTCCGAGTCCGACTCGAGAAGGTGAGACGGCCCTGTATCCAAGGCGGACTTGTGAGGCGGCACCTTTCCAGATGCGTCGGGGCGATCAGCCGGCAACCTCTTGTATGGAGCAAATGTCAACTGATTCGTCATCGCCTCATGCTCGATGGAATGCACGGTGTGAGCGGTGTGGAGGCACTTGTCGTACCTTCTCGACCAGACGCCGTTGGTCGTTGCTGCATGATGATCGAAACCAGCTTCCGCACCGGCGACCGGTTCTTGGACTTGCTGGGATGCTGTAGTCTGCTGCTGCTGCAGCAGGTGCACACTCTTCTGAAGCTCGCCGATTTGCGACTGCAGCTCGACGAATGCTGGTGCCGGCTGCAGCGCCAGCGCCGTCTGCAGCGCCAACGCCGTCTGCAGCAAAGTGCTGTGCAATGTTGCCTCCTGACTTTCCTCACTTGGAACACTTGGAGCACTTGGAGCACTTGCTGCTTTCGCCTGCTGCTGCTCCTGCTCTGCCCCGTCCTGGCCGTCCTCGCCTGACGGCGAACCTGGGCGGCATTCCATTCAACTGTGCGCAACGCGTTCGTGGATGACATGCGTCAGATCGGCGCGGGGAAGGGGGGGACTCGAGGGAAAGTTGTTGCTGTAGAGTCGTCTTCCCGCAGGTCGACCGGCGCATAGTAGGTTGCACGTGTACCCCTTGTATGGGGCAGCAGGATTGGCGATGGGTGTGTGTTTGTTGCCTGTGCATGTGGCGCGACACGCTCGCCCGTGGCGCCTCGCGACCTACCTTCGCGCGGGGAAGGAGACACTGGGAAGGAGACACGGGGAAGGAGTGAGGACCCTCCGGGTCACAAAAAGTTCTGCCCAAACCAAAAAATACCAAAGTCCGCAAGTTCCAGAAAAAGCAACTTTGAGACTCCGCTAATCAACACATCCGAGAGTCCAACACGCGAGAATAAAACCACAGATCTTCATACTTGGGATCGTAAACGACGTTGTCGCACCAATACCCGCGATGACTTGAACGTGTCGAGTGGTTTTGTAAAACGATCGGTCCCCGCCGCTCTTGGAGTTCGTAGACGCGAGCGCTGGTTTGCTTCGACGCTTGATGTAGCAAGAGCGTGCCAGTGTTTTCGTCGTCGAAGGTGGTCTTGTGCTTCGCAAACAGCCAAAGATACCTTTGAATCGTTTTGTCGAACGGATCCGTTACACCCATGATCGCTTGAAAATACGACACGTCTGGCATCCAAGCGGGTACGACCGTCAACATAGTCTGCTTGTCCATGCGACGTTGGAGCATCCGGAAATCTTGTAACACCTGAACATCTACATCCAGATACCAGCCGCCTGTCTTGTACAGCGCGACTCCGCGACACAAGTCAGCACGTATCATTCCTCGATCGATACGTTTCCATCTGTGCAGCAGCAAGTTCCGCAGTCTGTACGGAAGATCATACATGGCGTTCTTACAATCTGCATTTGCCCAGAATTTAACGGTCATATTAGGAACCATGCGAATGGTGTTACGAACATTTTCAAGGAGTGCCTTCTCTGTGCGGCTGTGAGCACCGCCCACAAGTAGATTTGACCTGTATGTCAAATACAGAATATCGGGTATCATGTCTACGGCGAGCAAACACTGTCATGCAAACTGACACGATTGTGTGTCTGTGTGTGTGTGTGTGTCTGTGTATGCGTGCGTGCATCCGTGGGTGCGTGGCGCGACGCACGCAACTGCTTTTTTCGAAATGTACTTGTAAACGGCCGTGATGAGCAGAGCGCTACTCGTCGCAATTGTGTTGGCTGCGACGTTGCTATGCGTATGCAGCGCGCTCGCAGTGCGCGTCGCCTCTAAGCACACGCCCAGTTGCTTGCCCGCGTCGACTCGCGTTGCGGTGTACACCTACAACATCGGGGGCTATGACCCGCTTACATTCACGCGCGTCCCCCGCGACATCGACGCGTTCTTCTTCACCATCGAGGGCGAGATCACGCACGGTGATCGACAGGCCGCGGCGAGGCAAGGTTGGAACGTCGTATTTGTGGACAAGAGCGAGCAGACGCCATACGTCGACGCGAATCGACTCACGTCCAAGCGCTTGAAGTGGGCGAGCAGCGCCCTCTTCTCCGACTATCACTTTGTGCTCACGCACGACGCGAACGTCACGGTGGACTACTCCCGCTTGCGCGGCTTCATCCGTAGGCACGCGACAGACGACTCGGTGGTGCTCAAGAATTGGGAACACCGCACATCGGGAAACCAGGCGCGTGTCTTTTCCGAAATAAACGACATGCTCGAGCGGCGGAAGCAGTTCGTCACAACGAGCCGCGAGCAGGTCATCGCGTGGCGCGACGCACTGCTGCGAGATGACACGTACGACACCGCGCCATACTTTGAAACGGACATCTTTCTCTTTCGGCCGGATTGCGCCCGGTACAGGGCGTTCGGGGACGACACCTACCGTTACTGCCACAGTATCCAGAGAGATCAGTTTGTCGTGCCGTACATGCTTCAGAAGCGGGGCGTCCGCAACAAAGCGCTCCCCGTCAGGGTGTGGTCGAACGAGCTGGGGTACAGGAAGAAGATACTGCACCTGAAACGCAACTGACATCAGCGCCGCGAGGACAACAGAGCCTCCGCACCGCTTGATTCGGTATGGCATCGACCCGACGCCGCGATCATCGGCACAACCTACATGGGTATGGGCCACGTTCGTGTTCTGGCCTGCTGCTTTGCGCAAGGAGAAGAAGGGCTCTTCACCTTCCCAGAAGGCGGTTCGAACGGCTGGGACAGGCAGCATCACTTCCGTGCCGCGTCAGAGCTCACCGTCGGGACGCTCTCTCGTGTGGCCTCCACATAAATCAGGTGCGTGACCGCAGCACCCGCCGCCGATTCTGTGGGTCGTCTACGGGCTCGACGGCCTGTCCAATGACAGCCTGGGAAGCGTCCACTTCGACAGCCTGGGGAGGTTCCTCGTCGACAAGACACGGATGCACCGTGACGACACGGTTTCCTTCCGAATCGGGTT
>MDTD01131339.1_pt1 | contig 17396 bp, 6 predicted proteins | sample 811221 | NCBI WGS metagenome assembly MDTD01 (sample SAMN05326646, study PRJNA326480) | marine metagenome | isolation source: seawater | place: Pacific Ocean: South West | collected 2011 | reverse complement strand
TACCGAGGTCAATGACACGGTTAAAGAAGAATGTAATCTTACCCGTAGCAAGACCGAGAAATGGTTCTTGGACCTCATGATCGCCCAGAACCAGGGTAAGAACAAGCGTAAAGTCTACACTACCTTTATCACTATTCTCCAGCTCAGTAAGGGTGGTACCTTCGTCGGTTCCAACAAGCTGAAGCACATGACGACGGCCATGATGGAGCTGAACTGGAAAGGTGGCGAGAACTCTACCCAACGTTATATGGAGTTCAGTAAGAACCGTCTGGGTCAGGTTGGCCAGAAGATGTTCTTTAACTTCGACAACGGTGTTACCTTCGACGGTGCACGTTACCAACGAGATCTACTGAATGAGGCTATGCTGGCTGAGGAACGTCAGAAGCTAGAGGAAGAGGATGGGGCCTTCGACGCTCTGTTCGGGAAACTAGAGGCCCATGTAGAGGTAGAAGAGGGTACAGAAGAAACTGCCCCTGCTGAGGCATAAATCGGCAATTCCGTTTTAATTACTAGAGAGGCTATCTGGGCAACCAGTGGCCTCTCGCTGTGTGTCTATGTGGCTAGTGGCGCGAAGGGGGCCCAGAGGCCACCCCAGGCGTGTGTGCGTGCGCGCCCTTGTTTGACTGACCTACTGGTAACTTAGTTTTTTACTGAACGTGGGCCCATCTTGGCAAAACTGGCTCTTTTTATGAGAAAAGTTGGTATATATCGGGCTTTCTGGCTTAGGGCCTTAAGGACTGGACTGGTTAAACTGTGATGGGAATGGCCTCTACTGGCCTAACTGGGAAGAACTGGCTTACTTTCTCTTATCCTCTGTGCAGTAATAGTAAATCCCTATGATACACATGGCTATGATTACCTCTGGTAAGTATTGGAATGTTTCGTATTCATACATAGTCTTTAAGTTATGTGTCTACTTATATGTGTATATGTGGACTTGTTTCTTTTATTACTTATCTAACCATGTGAACCATCTGTTCATTACTATCCAGAAGATTACCATGATGGCTATTATCTTTAAGAGTATCATGTATGTGTATGTGTATACGTTTGAGTTCCCCTTCCTTATATATTAGGAGAAGGCTTCTGCTTTGGCCCGCGCGTCTTTTTAGGAGACGCGTGTTGCTGACTTCTGTAGGATACTTTGATTGCCGCCGATCAGGTAGAGGTCTTCATTCTGTGCCACCGCCGAGTACTGTGTACAAGTAGGTACGGAGACTGACTGGATGACCGAGCCTCTGATGTATTGTATTGTGACTGGTGTCAGATTCGGGTGGTGTATCATCACACCTGGCGTGCGCTGCCCTTCCTGGTAACCAAAGTCCCAGGCTGTGCCGTCTGCTGCAGTCGCTGACATCAGTATATCATTAACCTGGAAGAGACCACCTAAAGAGGAACCTGCGTCTACCGCTGCAACTTTACAGCCCTGATGTGGCATGATATTATAGATTGCCTGACCACCTGTGTCTGCCACTGGAAAACGAGACTGCTCTGTGATCGGTGAAGGTCTGTTCCAGTCTAAGCCTAAGAAGTTCTTGTCTGCAAATCTGCCTGTCGTACCACCTTCAATGAGAGGCTTGAGCTTGTCTATTACTAGACTTAAACACCTTAGATTGATACCACCTGCAAAGGTCTCATGATCGGTATAACCGAAAGTGTATACACCGATAATATCACCAGCTTCATTGAGCATAGCTGAGCCTGAGTTACCACCAATACCTGGTGCATTAATGAATAGAGAGTCGACAGCTTGACCTCCGTCTTTGATATTAAAGTGAGCGTCTCTGATAATACCTTTAGTAAGAGAGTCTACGTCATGTCCACCTGGAAAACCACACATATACACCTCTTGTCCTGTAACTGGTTCGTCGGTTGTTAGGTTGGCAAGTTTTAAGACGTGGTTAGCGTTAGTGATAGTAATTTGAGTTCTCATTAAACATACATCTGCTACTGCGTCGTATATCATCCATGATGGGTCTACTCTATACCATGAGCCAGAGTGATCGATATAGATTTCTGGAAAGTATTCATGTAGTTGTGTAGAAGGATTAATATCCATTACGTTGTGCGCGCATGTCAAGAACCAGCCTTCCGCTAGGTCAGTAGGGTTGCCGTTAGTATCTTGTGTCAGTGAAATCCACTGACCAGAACCAACATATTGTCCCTCTTCAGCACCAGTCTTCTTAATCCATACTGGAGAACAAGCGTGTTTGACTGTCGTATCATAGAAATCGATCCATCTCTGATTTTCAGATGAAGCAGCCAGTTGACCTAAGTCTGCTCTACTAGTTAGATTAAAGCTATCCGCTACTCTTAACTGAGGTACATTCATCTTACCATTCTGCATTGAGATAACCTCATCACCTAAATGTAGAGAAGAATCTGATAGGTATAAGTGTCTAATCTTATATTCTGCTGAACCTAAATCATATTGTGCATTTGTATCTGGTATAATAGATGAAGTCATTGTACCGCCTAATGCAGCAGATGAACCTGGAGGGCCTGCAGGACCAGTAGCTCCAACAGGACCAGCAGCACCACTCGTACCTGAAGAACCAGATGTACCTGAAGAACCAGATGTACCATTTGCTCCACTACCTCCTGGAGATGGAGATACTGAACCACCTGCAGCAGTTTCATAATGAACTTGAATTTCGTCTGTTGCTTCTAAAGAAAAACCAGCCGTTGAAGCATCCCATACTAATTCAGTACCTGCTTCTAATGTAGATCCCGTTGCTGCTTGACCACTATAGGTCCATGAATAACCCTCTTGTTGAAGGTGGCCATTGATGAAAATTTGAACTGCATCTCTTTCTCTAGATGAGTATGTGATAGTGATACCTGTATTTCCGTCTGTTTGGTTAGTTGTAAATGTTTCAACTATGTTATCAGCTCCGGTTAAGGCGTTTAGTGTGGCTTGTAAGCCTCTAATCTGTTTTACTTTAATTTGTGCGGCCATGTTGACTAGACATATTTTTCTTAATATATCTATCTAATTTCTCTTACTGTTCCGCCAGAAATATGCCAATTTTTGTCTTTTAACTCTGCTAAACGTTGTAAAATAGTATCATCAACGCGTACAACTACACGAGAATCTTTAATACCTGCCTTGTCACTAATGTTAAACATGAATTCTTCACATTTTACCATTTTAGGTGGTGTATAGTGAAAATACTTGTTGATATAGGATTCATCATTAACTACAGGTTCATAGCCTAGGACTTCAGTATCGTAAGTTTGCCATTCCACTAATGTTTTTAAGAATTCGGTCACCCTTTGTTTTGTGCCACCAAAAAATGCTCCATAATAGTAGATAGCTTCGTGTTCAGAATCTTCTGGGATATATGCTTTTGATCTTTTGTTTCTATCATAACCAGTATTGCCTGCTAGAAAGTTTCTATTACCATAATGCTCACCTCCTACTAAATCACCTCTTAAAAACCAATCGGTTGTAAATTTTGCAGTGACTGATGTATCAGCATCAAAGTAAAATAGTGAATCTTTTGGCCCTAATTCAATCTTAAGCATATTTTTAAACTTAGAATTAGTAGCATCTTGCCAAGTTTTATGATTTTCTGGCCAGTATTGACATTGCATACCATCTTTTAAGTACGGAGTAGGATCTATGTCTGAGAAGAAATGAAATTTAATATTCTTCTCCGCGCAGTTTGTCCAGAACTGTCTGATAAATCTTAAACCTAATAAAAAGTAAATGTTGGTTGCTACGACAGCAATATGTGTTGTTGGTTTACTTGTAGTTTCTTGCCATGCCTCAGTGATAAGATCAAAATAATTCTGTGAAGCCCACTCATCATCAGGTCGAGTCGCATCGATCGGAGCTCTTGACATATATTCACCTTTATAGAAAGGTTTACCCTCTTCTGATTTTACAACTCCAGCATTATGAAAAATAGAGTACTGATCCCAACTAGATTTATTATGAGTTCCCCAACCGAAGTCAAGATCTAGATGACATGGTGTTTTGTAGCCACTTTTCCACAAATTCCATAACACAGCCCACATGTCAGCACACCATATTTGAAGTTCATGCCAATCAGGCTCGTCTCTTTTGTATTCGTTTATCTTTCCAGTGATTTCTGTAAACAATCTTTCGGAATCTTGATAAACTTTATCCCAAAATTCAGGCGTGATGCCGGGTTTTATCAAATATTGTGCTCCTCCTGATTCTAATTCTCTATTTCTAACAATATGTGGAGGTATATCTACAATAGCACACATGTCTTCTAGTAAATTATGACCTTTACTATCAATGTATCTTGCGCCAATATAAGACATTGTGTCAGAAACGTAACAAGTTCTATTGTCTTCTGGTGACAATTTGTCATCTAATTTTATTGGTTTTGTTAGAGCTATGTCACAATCATGATAAAAGAACGTCTTTTCTTGAAGCCATGGATATTTTTGCCAATGTTTTTTAAGAATATGTGGTCTAATAGATGAAATATATCCAGAGCCTACTCGATTATCTTTATAGTATTCAAACTTGACATTTTTGTCTCTCCACTTTTGTTCAACTAGTTTAAAATGACCATCAGGTACTGGTTTATCAAGTGGAACAGAAGAAACTATATGAACTTTTGACAAGTCTACATTTCCGAATTTTTCAAAAGAAAGTAGCATCGCGTCGACTTGCCAAGCGTAGTAAAATGTCGAAGGTTGTGCGCAAATGTAATAGATGTCTTGCATTTTTGTCTCTCTGGAAATCTTTTGTTTAAGCTAGCCTAACTAAAAGCTATGTTTACCTATGTATTTATATATTTAACTAGACCATAGCCATCCAGTGGCCTCTGGTGGCCTATTTTTACCATTCTATCGCCCCCTTGGCTTTCTTGTCTTCATCAACCCAAGAGAAAAGTCGAGTCTGTAAAACGTCATGAAGTACGACAGTTTTTTCGTCGATTTCCCAGTTGTAAAAATACTGATAACCGAAGAGTGCAACGTCCGGTCCCATCTTCTGAATTATTCTATCAGAGAAAGTTTTACAGCCATGAGCCCAATTAATTCTATCATAAGTGAGTAGACATTCTTCAATAACTCTAGAGTTTGGAGCTGCGCCATATACAGTACAATCTAGTAATGTGTTGTTATTTTGAGAAGGTTTTAAGCCTGATAGAAAAGTATGTTGGGGTGTCAATTGATCTCGTACTAAGTTAAAAGATTTAACAGGTCTTGCATCTACATCACAGTAAATACCTCCATAATCTCTTAGGAGTAGCATTCTGACTCTATCTGAGATGAAAGCCCATTTATATAAGTCTGGATCTTTGATATAATTTTGTAAAAAAGGATCGTCTTTGTAAACTTCTGTGAAAATTTCATTACCCCAAAGTTTATGCTCCCAATCTGGATGCAAATCTCTCATCTCTTGAACAAATTGCTTACAGTGAGCAGGCATTTCTTTATCGCCTATCCAAATCTGATGAATAATTTTAGGAATTTGTATGTTGTCCATATACTAATTAGTTTCTCTACTAATTATATAACAGACTTAATAAAAGTTTACTTATTATGGCTGTGGACCTTCAGGATCTCCTCCTTCTTCCGGACAGCTATACGTTTGACTCGTTAACGTCATTTGATGTGGTGATTGTTCTACATTGGCGCTAATAATTCTAACGACATTTGGCATATTCGGTTCTGCAATACCTACATTCCATAACTGGAATCTAGATGTTGGCGAAGTACTCCTAGCAACAAATGTTGGTCCGCTAGAAAGATTACAATCTCTTACATTGTGATAGTAATAAGTAGTTCCTTCCGTTGTTGTTACAGGGTTAGTAATTGTAACCGTATCTGTCGCAGTACATCCGTTGCTATCAGTTAAAACTATAGTATAAGTACCTGCAGTCTTGTTTCTGAATCTATATTCGAGTGGACCATCTGCAACTGGAGTTTCAGATACACCATTAACTGTCCAAGAGTATGTTGGTGTACATGCATCTATAACGATTACTGAGATGTCTACACCACCGCCCCAAGATGTAGGCGAAGGCGCAGCAGCGTTAATATCACATCCACCACAATCTGTTGATGCACTACCAATAATTGCTATTTGACCTGATCCGTTACCTGAAGATATAATATGGTATGTATAACTAAATGCTTGAGAGTCTCCAGAAACTGCACCAGCACCCACGTTTGATAGTTCAGTATCTGTTGGAGATTCACTCACTGATGAAATAGTAGCATCTACATATCCACTATCAGGAACTAACCACCTTGTAACTGTACCACTGGTACCTAGAACTCCAGAAAAATCATCATAAGTTACTTCAGTTGAACTACCTGCTGCATTAGAAATATGTACATTCGCATCACCTAAACCCGGGTTAAGTGAGTAGTTAATTCTTAATGATGATGTTTCTTGTGAAGTACTACCAGATGCAGTTACTGTTCCTGACTGATCTCCAGTTGCACTAGAAGGCATAGTTACTCTAACTTGAACAACACCTGTTGATGCATTTGCACTTACAACTTCAATATTTGAATGATTATCATACGCTGATAAAGAATCTAATGTATAACCTGAATCTGCAGAAACTGTCTGTGAAATAGTTCTTGTCTCACCAAGATACATGTTGCTTAATGTTTGTGTGTAAGTATCTGCATTATTTACAGTCCATTTTGCGTTTGAAACAGCATTATTCCATACTACATCAAAATCATAAGTAATTTGAGATGATGTACCACCCGCTGTAATTGTACCAGAACCACCACCTGATGGCATAGTAATTACACCAGTAATAGCTTGTCCTCCTGGTTGTATGTTAGATGTAAATGCACCAGTATCTCCAGATTCTGTATCTGATGTAATATTATAGGTGTATCCACTAGTTGCCGCGTAGTTAGCTGTATAGTTATGTTGAGAACCTACAACACCGTCAAATGTAAGTTGAGATGGGTTTGGAGATACATTAGCGATTGTATCTGCGACTGTAAGTATAAATCTTTGTGAGATACCTACCAATGAACCTGCAATAGTTAAAGTACCTGAGCTGATCGAAGCAACTCTAGGGTCTTGGCTGTTCATTGTAAAGTCTAACTCTGCACCTTCACCACCATATTCGTTTTCAGTTGGTGTTAATAGGGCAGCTAGACCTGAACTATAACCAAAGCTATTAATTTCTGTAGTGTAATCAGTAGAGTTATTTGCTGAAAGAGCTACCTGTACATTATTTACACTATCACCAGCACCCATTGGACCATAAGTAATAGTTACAGTTCCGTTACCATTATTAGTACCACTTACTTCACTCGCCGATGATGCTAATGCTTCGCTATAATTATTTACACTAGCTCCACTCAAGCTAGTTTGAACTGTTAGTGTAAATGTATAACTTCTTTCTCTTACTGTAGGATTAACCGTTACTGTAGCTGAGCCACCACCTGATGGCATAGTTAAAGTTTGGCTAATATTTCCATAAGTATTACCATTAGTTATAGTATATGATGGTGTTGTTAAATGACTAGTGTCATCTGTAATTGAAGCACCTATTAATTCATAATCCATAGGTGTTTCAAATGTAGCAGCAACTGAATGTGTTGAATCAGCAGCGCCAGTAGTAACTACAGAGTAAGTTGACCCACCGTTAGCTTCCCATGTACATCCATCAGCATCAAAGAACACATAATTAGTTGTAAATGTATATTGATTTGATACTGCAGATCCTGCAACAGTTACAGTACCTGAACCTCCGCCCTGTGGCATAGAAGCCAGGTTAACAGTAATATCTGTACCGGAATGAGATGATGTTACACCTCCTGCATTAGTTAAACCTGAAATAGAATACGTTACATCAGGATCCGCGTTCTGTAAAGATACTGTTTGACTATGAGATGTTCCTGTTTCACCTACAAATGAAATTTGAGGCCATGATGCCGAGTCTGTATATGGATCGACAATAGTAACTGTATATGTGTGTCTAATTCGACTAGCCGTACCTGCAATTAATAATCCTGCAGCTCCACCACCTGATGGCATAGTTACTACACCACTAACAGTATTTGCGGTATTGTCTATCGAAGTAGTAACCGCACCAATATCTCCAGTTTCATTCACTGAGCTAATATTAATAGCATTGTAATCGGTTTCTGTTGATAATGCCACTTCATAATTGAATGTATCTCCAGTATATCCTGTAAATGTTTCAGAATAAGGTGCGCCGTCAATAACTGCACCTGTTATATTTTCAGAAGCTGATAGTGTAAATGAGAAATCCGGTTGGTTAACTTGTGCAAGAACTCTTAGAGTCACTTCACCACCTCCTTGTGGAATTGTAAATGAACCTGTTAAATCTTTATTTGTATTACTTAAAGTGTAATTACCTGCAACTGCATTTTGTACACCAGAGTTAGAATATGTTGCTGTGACAGATTCTAGTGTTAGATTGTAATCTGATGGGCTAGGATCGAACTCAACGTCAAAACTAACGGTATCTCCTGTATATCCATCAAAACTATATCTTCTAGAATTAGCATAATAACTAGATGAAACATCATCCCAACCACTTGCTGGTAGAACAGGAGTAATTGTATTGTATCCTGCAGTCTGAGCATTATTAGAAGCGTCTAAAGTATCTCCACCAGATCCTTGGTTTTGAGTTTCATCTGCTATCACGGTTAATATAACTCTATGTTGAATTTGAGAGGCAGTTGCACCTAAAACAACATTATATTCACCATCTGCATTAATAGTACCTGATAATCTAAATTCATTAGCAGATAATGTAGCATCTGCTGTACTAGAACCGACACCATTATCTGTATAAACCGTTAAAGTATTACCAGAACCTGACACAAGTATGTTGCTGTTTTGTGTAATATCAGTAAATGCATAATCTGGATCTGCTGATAAAGTATGTGTTATATTAAATGTAGTACCTGCTGCACCTGTAATCTCAAAAGTATCTGCATCGAAATAATTTGCATGTCCGCTTGAAATATCATCGATCGATGTATTGGTTAAAGTACCATCAACTAGATTTATTTTAAGAGTGTAATCACATGTATGTGAATTATTCCATGCCGTACCGTTCCAATAATATGCTGTAGAACCACCTAATGCCATATACCATCCGACTGGAGCTGGATCACAATCATAAGTAAATGATTCATCACATAAATCTGTTACGGAACCTGCTATTTCAGGAATCCAAGCAGTAACACCAAAGTTTTGGCTACCTTCAAAGCTACCAGCTGGCATCGTATTATTACAAATGTACTCATATCCAGGTGAAGTAGCATCTTTAAGTCTTACGTGGTGTTGAATATCTTCTATTTGAGCGTACGGTAGCACATTATTTTGAAAATATGCCAAGTTTTCTGGATGTGCACTACCTGATACTAATATAATTAGTTTTAAAGCCTCATCTCTCCATTGACCTGCAATACCATTTGATCCAATTTCATATAAAGCATGACCTCCAGCAGGTATATTATGGCCTAAAACCATACCGGTAGCTGAATTTACAGATGCATTTAACGCTGAAACAGCATTATTAAACGCAGTTGAACTACCTACTGTACCAAATTGTTCTAGACATGTAATAAAAACGTTACCACTGACGCCTCCACCCGCAGTTTGACTAACTTTTTGAGCAGCAGGGATGTTTTGGTAATAACCTGAAGTCGCGTAATTAGGAGATGAATTAGTAGTACTACCATCGAATAAAACTAAACTCAATCTATAGTCACCACCAGATTCTGTATTAATTTGATTAATAATAGCGTTAAATCCAGTGTTCACAACAGCATCTATGGCTGCAACTCCAGAGTAAGTATAGTCTAATGCAAACACGACGTCCATACCTTGAGGACAAAGATCACCATTAGAACCTAAAACTGGCTCATCGTTTTCTTGAATTTCGAATAAAGTACCATAATTATCTGCAAAAATAGACGTTAAAGTGCCATTTCCATTACACAATTCCTCTGCAGAAGTTGCATGGTAATTTACTGCCACCTGGTTAGTTGGTTCAGGGCAGTCATTTCCATGTATAAGTCTTTTAACCGATAATGCCATTTATAGTGCAGTTTTTATATTTATTGTACTATTAAAGTTGCCACATTAAAGTAGCTGTGTAACCGTTTGCTTCAGCGCCACCGCCAGTACATTCAATATAAACTGATTTACCATGTAATGTAGAAAGGTTCAATCCTGTTACTGTATATTGGTGTGTATTCGCCGGGTGTGTCCAAGAGTCATGTGCGCCTAGAGCACCGTTCGAATCAATCGATCTTAATCTAAATGTTGTAGCTTGAGATGAATCTGCAGCACCGAAACTAGTTTCGATTTTAACCAGAGTACTTCCAGTAAATGTCGCAGGTACCATTACAAAGTTTTTGTTCACATTTGATGCCACAAAAGCTTCGTCTCTTGCAATAGGGTTAAGAGCAATGTGCTCATATTGATATGCATCGTTACCAGCAGCTCCAGTTGGACCTTGTAGACCAGCAGGACCAGTAGCACCTTTTTCACCTGGAGAACCAGCAGGACCTTGTGGACCAGTGTTACCAGTTTCACCCTGTGGACCTTGTGGACCAGTTGGACCTTGTGGACCAGTAGGACCAGTTGGACCAATACCACCATCTACACCAGATAGACCGCTTGGACCAGCAGGACCAGTAGCACCAGCAGCACCTTGTGGACCTTGTAGACCAGCAGGACCTTGTGGACCTTCTGGACCGGTTGGACCTTCTGGGCCAGCAGGACCTTCAGCACCAGTTGGGCCTTGTAGACCAGCAGGACCTTGTGGACCAGTTTCACCTTGTTCACCTTGTGGACCAGTTGGACCAGCAGGACCTTCAGCACCAGCAGGACCTTGTAGACCAGCAGCACCGTCTTCACCCTGTTCACCTTGTGGACCAGTTGGACCGGCAGGACCAGTATCACCTTTTATACCTTGCGGGCCTTGTAGACCTTGTGGACCAGTTGGACCAGTTGGACCTTGAGTACCATCTACACCAGATAGACCTGAAGAGCCAGATGTACCATTTACACCAGCAGGACCTTGTGGACCAGCAGGACCTTCAGGGCCTTCAGCACCAGTTGGGCCTTGTAGACCAGCAGGACCTTGTGGACCAGTTTCACCCTGTTCACCTTGTGGACCAGTAGGACCAGTATCACCTTTATCACCCTTTGGACCTGGTAAACCTTGAGCACCTAAAGCACCTTCAGGACCAGTATCACCTTTAGCACCAGTTGGACCAGTTCCACCAGTTGGACCTTGTAGACCAGCAGGACCAGTTGGACCTACATCACCTTTTTGACCAGGTAATCCATCTACACCAGATAAACCATCAGCACCATCAGAACCTGCAGCGCCTTGTGGACCAGTTGGACCAACATCACCCTTTATACCTTGTGGGCCTTGTAAACCAGCTGCTCCATCTTCACCGTCTGCACCAGCAGGACCTTGTGGACCAACAGAACCAACTAAACCAGCAGGACCTTGTGGACCAACATCACCCTTAGCACCGGGCTCACCTTTTTCACCTTGTGGACCTTGTAGACCATCTACACCAGATAAACCAGAAGGACCAGTTGAACCTTGTGGACCTACAGCACCAGTTGGGCCTTGTAGACCAGCAGGACCTTGTGGACCGGTTGGACCAGCTTCACCCTTTTCACCTTGTGGACCAGCAGCACCTTGTGGGCCTTGTAAACCAGCAGCTCCATCTGCACCATCTGCACCAGCAGGACCCGTTTCACCAGGTTCACCTTTTTGACCAGCAGGACCTACGATCTCACCTACATCATTCCATGTAGTACCGTTCCATACATATAAATGTCCGTCTGCGTTGTTAATATATCCTTGACCGTTTTCCGTACCGTCAAAACTTGGGTTTTGACCAGCCGGACCGGCATAATCTCCTGTAATTGTAACTGATGTACCATCTGCACCAGCTGGACCTTGCAGACCGGCAGGACCGACAAGACCTTGTGGACCTTGTGGACCTTCTGGGCCAGCAGGACCTTCAGCACCTTCTGGACCTTGTAGACCTTGAGCACCAGGCTCACCTTTTTGACCTTGTGGACCTTGTAGACCATCTACACCAGATAGACCTGCAGCACCTTGTGGGCCGGCAGGGCCTTCAGCACCAGTTGGACCTTGTAGACCAGCAGGACCTACATCACCTTTAATACCTTGTGGACCAGCTTCACCTTGTTCACCTTGTGCACCTTGTGGACCTTGTAAACCAGCAGGACCTTGTGGACCTTCAGGGCCTTCGGGACCAGCAGGACCTTCAGGGCCTTCGGCACCTTCTGGGCCTTGTAGACCAGCAGGACCTACATCACCTTTAATACCTTGTGGACCTTCTGGACCAGTTGGACCTACAGCTCCAGTTGGACCTTGTAAACCAGCAGCACCAGGCTCACCTTTAGCACCAGTTGGACCAGCAGCTCCATCTACACCAGATAGACCTGAAGAACCAGATGTACCATTTATACCATCGTTACCAGCAGGTCCTTGTGGACCAGCATCACCTTGAGCACCTGGATTACCTTGTGGTCCTTGTAGACCTTGAGCACCAGGCTCACCTTTTTGACCTTGTGGACCTACAGCTCCATCTACACCAGATAGACCTGAAGAACCAGATGTACCATTTATACCATCGTTACCAGCAGGACCAGTATCACCTTTAATACCTTGTGGACCAGGGCCTCCGTCATTACCAGCAGGTCCTTGTAGACCTTGAGCACCAGGCTCACCTTTTAAACCTTGTGGACCAGCAGCACCATCTACACCAGATAGACCTGAAGAACCAGATGTACCTGCTATACCTTGTGGGCCTGCAGGACCTTCAGCACCAGCAGGACCGATTGGACCTTGTAGACCAGCAGGACCGGTTGGACCTTCTGGACCGGTTGGACCTTCTGGACCAGCAGGACCTTCAGCACCTTCTGGACCTTGTAGACCAGCAGGGCCAGTATCACCTTTTATACCTTGTGGACCTTGTTGACCATCTACACCAGATAAACCGGCTGCACCATCATTACCTGCAGGGCCAGTCTCACCCTTTGCACCAGCAGGACCTTGTGGACCTTGTAGACCATCTGTACCATTTTCACCAGGTTCACCTTTTTGACCTTGTGGACCTTGTTGACCATCTACACCAGATAAACCAGCAGGACCATCATTACCAACTTCACCTTTAGCACCAGGCTCACCTTTAGCACCAGTTTCACCTGGTTCACCCTTTTGACCTGCAATACCCTCATTGATAATAATATCACCAGTCATAGCAGGATGTGCAGTACAAACATAAGAGTATGTACCTGTTGCATCATGAGGTACTTGCCATACTAATACTGAACCAGCACCTGAAACTGGATTTGCACCAGCTCTAATACCTACAGTAACTGCGTTACCATTTTGATCGTTAATTCTTAGAGGATGACCAGCATCTTCTCTTCTAAATGTATAAGTTTCACCTTTATTTACATGTAATGTTGGGTTTTGGTTAGTTCCAGCGCCGCCAACATAATCTGAGTCATTATCTACCTTGTAGAATGAGCTACCTGGAGCTGTGAACTTAAATAAGTTACCAGAGTTAATATCTGTAGAGAATGAAGTACCATCTGCTAATGAAAGTGTTAATCTTCCAGTTGATGGATCGTAACCTACACCATTAACATCATTACCAAACTCTACTTCAACCCAACAAGAGTTAGCATCTGCAGCAATGCCTACTGAGGCTGCATCTGCATAAGTTGTTGTGATTGGAGGAGGTGGTGGAGATACAGATAAAGTGAATTGACCTGTTGGAAAGATTCTGACAGCTCTCTCAGCTTCTGGAAGTGCTAACCATTCAGTTTCACCTAAATTACCACCATTACCAAAATAACCTACCGGCTTAAGTTGATAAAAAGTATTATTCTCTAAGACATAGACTAACATGCCTACTTTTCTTCTACCAGAAGTCCATCCACCATCTCCGGCTGATGTAAATCCGTTATATGGCGTTCCAGATTGATCTACTTGTACTGGAATCGCGTTTCTTTCTGCTAAAGTGTTAACTTCTTGAAAACCACCAGCTAAAGACATTGAATGAATTAGTCCAAGCCCTTGTGATTGAGCAAACGAATGCGCTAGATAATTTTCAAAGTTAATTCCTGTTTGTGGATATGTAGGCATAGTTATCTTTTATGTTTATACGTTATATTGTATGGTTACAGTACCTCCCGCTGCGGCAGCTATGTTAATTCTATATAGTTTATATGGTTGTCCATTAACATTCATAGCCATTACTTCAGCAGCTACATCATTTATATTGTTACTTATAGATGCTAATCTGGCATTTTGTGTTAAATCAGGTACGTTCATGCTATCCGGTATTAATAACCAGTAGAAATTAGCAGAGGGAGATGGACCGAATACAAATTGGTCTCCATCAGCTATAGTTGTTCTACTATTGATAGTTTGATAGGAACCTGGATTAGCTAGAGCATCTGCAAATACTGCCTCAAATTCTGGTGTTGAAGTTGAAGTTGTATTATCAGACAAATACTGTGGACTACCTGTAATTAAGTTCTGTTGGAACGGATAATCGGTCGGTCCTATTCCAGATCCTAAGTGGAACCAATATAATGGTTCTGGAGCTGCAGTCGTTGTAGTCGTACTTGTTGTAGTCGTAGTCGTTGTTGGAGCTGCAGTTGTTGTCGTAGTACTGGTTGTTGTAGTACTTGTAGTCGTTGTTGGAGCTGCAGTCGTTGTTGTAGTACTTGTCGTACTTGTAGTAGTTGATGTGGTTGTACTTGTCGTTGTTGTAGTCGGAGTTAATGAAGTATCATTAATTTGAATACTTACAGATAAACCAGCATCAGTACCCGCGTTATCGTCTGCGTCTAATGTAAATGTTAAAGTTTCAGTACCTTCTGTTACAAGATCTTCAGTAACTGAAATTAAATATGAAGCAGCATTAGAGTTCATTGTAAATGAACCTGTTAATGACCCGGAAATATCACTTCCATCAACACCTGTAATTGTCCAGCCTACTGTTCTACCATTAGGTATATTTGTACCTGCTAAGTTAATTTGAATATTTGCGCCTTCATCAGTTTGCATTGGGTTAGCTGTTATAGTATCATAGCTAGGTACTACCCAGTGTGCATATACAGTTAAATTATTAGTAATAGTAACTGAATCGCCCGGCTGATAATCTGCAGTACCACCACCAACTAATTGTTTCCAACCTGAAAATACCCATCCCTCGTTATGTGAATAAGTTGGGCCAGGGAAAGTAAACTGTGCGCCGTCTGCTACCGGATTGTTAGTTGAGCCTGTAGTACCAGTACCAGTAAGATCTGATGGATTAGCATTAGGATATAAATTTACATTGTACATAGCCAACGTAGTCGTTGTTGTAGATGTCGTAGTGGTTGTTGGAGCCACGGTAGTTGGAGTTGCGCCACCTACTACTAACCAAATGAATTGGCCCTCTAGTAATCCAGCGGCTTGCCATGTTGCCCATTGAACATCTGTTGTTGCGATTTGTCTAAATTCTAACTTACCACCTAAATCACTTACAGCCATTGTCAAATCAGAGTTAGATCCTACAATTCTATATCCATTAACAGTTTGTTTTTGGTATAGTAAGTTATAGTCCATCTCATCGTGTGTGAGTGGTCTGCCTAATGTATGTGGATTAAGAGATGCATATTCACCGGTGGTTACATTTTTATGTAATCCGTGTGTGAAATCATACTCTTCTATTTTTGTAATATGCATATTAAAGGCTCTATTTTTATTATATATCTTTTATGTTATGTTGCTGTTGGATTTTCTCCGGCACCACAAAGAGGATTACCTAAACCACCAGCACCTCCATCATACCATTCTCCGTTATTAAACGTCCAAGTTAGTCCATCTAAAGACCAAGTGTCACCATTTGTCCAAGCTGAGGTAGAACCTAATCTAACTATATTGACAGCTGTTGTGCTGCTTCCTGCACCTTGTCCACGTGGATTAGAAGCAACTGGTAAAGAGTTACCATTAGCATCTACAAAAATATAGGCATTATGTGGAGTTCTAAAGCCCCAAACTGGTGCGCTACCATAAGTGTTCGCGTCTGCTCCAGTCGGAGTTACCTCAGCACCTAAACTATGCTGTGCGTACACACCTAATTGTCTAGCAGTACGGTTAAAGTATCTAGCTAAATCGGTCACACCTGTGCTACCATATTCTGTATTTGTAAATGAGTTCGGAGAAAAGTAGCCCATACTTGTACTAGCAGTTGGGACACCAATACCATTACCATATTGATTACCTTGTCCAGTAGGGAATGCACTTTCAGTTGCAAACCCGCTAGTAATAAAGTTAAATCTATGTTGTGGTACATGTGTTAACACTGCTACTTTACGAAGTGTTGTTGTGCCTTCTCCGGCGCCACGAGATATTACTACATCTGTTCCAACAGGAGCGTCATTGTAATCTCTTAATGCATCCCAAGAGCTACTTGTTGAAGGAGGGTCGAATCTACCATAAATAGTCATACCTGCATTTAGATCATGTGTACCTGGCGTATTAGGAATAACTGGGTTTCCTAAGTTGTCAGTAGAAGCTCCTAGGTTAGAGAGCATCCAATGAGTATCTCCGTTAGGGAATTCAAATGGCCAGTCTATACCGTGGTCGTATGTAGATGCCGGTGTTGCTCCATCAGCAACTACAGATTGTTCAGTTATTTGCCATTCCCAATAAGTTTGTGGGGAAGCTGGAAGTAAGTCTCCTTCTCTATAACCAAAGCAATCAGTTTGTGGACCTGGATCTGCAGTCGTTGTAGTCGTAGTTGGAGCTGCAGTCGTCGTAGTTGTTGGAGCTGCAGTAGTGGTTGTACTAGTTGTTGTCGTTGTTGTCGTTGTTGGCACTACCGGGCTACCAGCTATACCAAAATATCCAACTTGTAAAAATTCTGGTAGGCCTGTATCAATAGTTAATGACCATGATGTTGATGTAACTGGTGTAACTGCTGTAATTATTGCAGTTTCCGTACTTGATACAACATTATTAATTGTCGCATTACCTATTAGCTCACCGGTCATATCCCATTGAATTGGGTTTATCATCAATGTACCTCCAACTATTGGCTCTGGAGTACCTGAAATACCACCAACATTCTGTAGTGTAAATTGTGTCGTACCAGCTGCTATATTCTGGAAATTACTAGAATAAAGTTGACCTTGGTATACTTGATTAACTGTAGGAGCTGCAGTCGTTGTAGTCGTAGTTGGAGCTACAGTCGTAGTTGTTGTCGTTGTAGTTGGCTCAGCTGTTGTCGTACTAGTAGTTGTAGTCGGAGCTACTGTTGTCGTACTAGTAGTTGTAGTCGGAGCTACTGTTGTCGTACTAGTAGTTGTAGTTGGCTCAGCTGTTGTC
>MDTD01003069.1_pt1 | contig 17397 bp, 16 predicted proteins | sample 811221 | NCBI WGS metagenome assembly MDTD01 (sample SAMN05326646, study PRJNA326480) | marine metagenome | isolation source: seawater | place: Pacific Ocean: South West | collected 2011 | reverse complement strand
TGTTTTGATTATCATTACTTCTTGCCCACCCTATTCCACTGCCAATGATATTTAGGCTAGCCCAGCTACCTAAAGAAAGCATCAGTGTTTTATTCAGTTGGTGTCTTTGTTTATTAAATTCAGTTAATTGAGATGAAGCATTGTTAATGTTGCATATCAATAATATAAGCGTGAGTGTAATTGCTTTGTAGTTCATAATCAGTAAACAAATTCTATTTAAAAAAGTTTCAAAACATTAATTATCAAATAAAAAAACCAAGTTTATTGCGTAAAATATTGAAATGATTTGATTATTTCATTTTATCCCAACGATTAGTAGGTATAACCAAGATAATAAATAGTACTTTACTTTTAGTTTAATGAATTAATATTTCTTCAACATTTGCTTTTATGTTATTACAAATATCATCTACCGGTAAGTCATTAGGATCATCACCAAAAGGATTTTCGATTTCCTCGGCTAAAAGCTCCAAACTTGCTAGAATATAAAGAACAAACATAGAGATGGGAACGGCCCAATAAAAAAAGGTAGTTGCCAACCCTAGAGGGAGTGTTAGTGTATAAATAAAAATAAATTTCTTCAAAAAGATATTATATGATTTGGGAATTGGAGTCTTTTTTATTCGTTCACATTTACCAACGATATCGGTGAATTCTTTTAATTGATTGTCCAAAGTAATGTAAACTTCTCCTGATATTTCTTTATTGTCATATAGATTTTTTACTTGTTTGTATAGTTTACAAGCTATTAGATTTGGTTTGTGATTTGCTTGTAAAAACTCTTCTCTTAGGAGCTTATCATTAAACTCAATTTCACTGTCAATAACTTGATCTCTTAAATGATTTTTCATAGAAAAAACATAGTTTGAAATCAGCTGTGCCAGTTCTTTTCTTGGAGTCAAATCATTAGTTTTGGAAAAGGCCTTAAACTTTAATGCAAGATTCCTTGAGGTATTGACCAAAGCACCTAATACTTTTCTTCCTTCCCACCATCTATCGTAAGCGGTGTTGGTTCTAAATACCAAAAGCAAACCAATCACAAATCCTAATAGCGAATGAATTGATATCGTACTTTTAAAGTTGGTGTAATGTAATTCTAAATAGACAAATATTCCAGAATATATACCATATATAATCAATATGTAGATTAGTTTTCGTAATGTATCGCTTTTATGAAATTCAAAGATTAATCCGAACCAGTCTTTGGGGTTGTACTTTTGCATAGTAAAAAAATATCTAACAAATTTAATAGTTGTGTATTAAAATAATACCAAAGAGATTGAGTAATTTACTGTTTTGTTTATGAAAAATTTAAACACTGTATTAATTTTCTTAATTTTTATTTAGAGCCCTTGCTTTGATGAACTTATCATATTGTATTGTTTTAATTTTTTTAGTTCTTTATCATTTTAAAAAACTACAATTTTCTGGTGGTGTTATATTATAAAAGAACTTCTTGTAATAGTTGCAATTTCTTTTTTTGAAAATAAAATTGCACAAAAATTAATTGTTAGTTAGAGAAGAATTAAATGCTCAAAGTTTCCAACCTTGAATGTCAAGAGTTGAATATGAAGTTGAATAGCTTGGAGGAGCAGGAGTAACTATATTGAAAAAAGTAGAGTCAGTAAGTGTCCATCCAATAAATGCTCCATAATTTTCAGAATATTGCTCGCCTTCATCGTTCAAATTATAAATAATAGGCTCACAGGACTCACAATATTTAAAAATAAGTTCGTTTGGATTCTCCCCGAGTTGAATGCTACCTGTACTATCGTTGTAAAGTGTTGTAGTAGATGTAGTAGAAGTCCATACGGGTGATTGACCCGGAGGGACATTATAATCGTAATAGCCAGAATATGAAAAGTTGTTTGATTTGAAATTCCATTGCCCAATGTATTTTAACCTTGGATCATTTTTTTTTTCACAAGAAACAAATCCCAATAAAAATATCAATAGAAATAGTAGTCTTTGCATTTACTTCTAAATTAAAAAAAATATCATTGCTTGATGGCCTCTGCTAATTTTCTAACACTTAACAAACCATAATCAAATATTATTTTGCTATCATCTTCAAGAGTGATAACAACTGTTTTTTTGAAAAAGGAAGATTTTTCCTCTATTTTTTTTATGGTTTTTTTATCAACAGCCATATATCCTTTTACTTTCCAGTCCTCTAATATAGAGGGTGCAACCAAAAGAGAATGTCCCGACTCAACAACTGCTGATGTCACTAAAGTCTTTAACAAGCCCGATAAAGAAGAGTCGAATTGAGCATCAAAATAAAGGCTATTGGATGTTACAAAAAGTTTTCCAAGAAATTTTGATGAGTCAAATGGAATGCAATTTAGAGTCCAAGTCCCAATAATCATCTCTCCTTTTTCTTGTATTATTTTTTTCATATAAATGGCGAAAGTTATAAACTTTTATTTTTTAATGTAAAAGTAACGTATAATATGTAATCAGTGAATTTTAATAGTGTTTTAAAAATTAAAATAGGTTTTGTGATTTTCATTTTCTCAAACTGAGTAAGTATGAATTAATTAATCTGGTGAATTCAGCAATAAAAGGCCTGGCGATTGATTCATATTGATATATGCCATCGCCTAAAATATCGTTTTTATTAACTTTTATTGAAATAGTAATAAGAAAGTCTTGATTGTTTTTTTTATCAAAAATATATGCTGTTTCAGTCACAAAACCATACGAAATACCTATTTTACTATGTATATCAAAATCATCCTTTAGCTTTATTCCTTTAGAATCTCCAATTATGGAATACTTATAATAATTGGCAGGGTATTTTAAGCTATTTTTGTATTTCTTATTTCTAATTTCTATTGGATGAATTAATAATGAATGAATTAGTTCTCTTCTGCTTAACTCATTTATTTTAAATCGTTTGTTTTTTGAATAACAATAGGGGTGAAAAAGTTTAACCATGGTTTCATTGATATCAACTAAGTCATATTCAAGAGAATAATTAAAGTTTTTTGCTTTATTTATTTTTTTGCCTCCTTTATAATGAGCTGTTCCACATAGTTTTTTTTTATTAAAAATGTGATTTCCCAAATATTCGATTGAATCCATTGTTCTTTTGGGTTGTGAAAAGACTTTTTTGTCATTTTCATCAAAGATGTCATAGGAGTTAAATATTAAATCTGATTCTTTCGGACAGCCATTAAAAGAGGTATAAATAAATGTATTTTTTAGACCGTATTCTTTAAGTTTCCTATTTATATTTCTTGCGCCTAAAGCGTGAAATAAAATAGAATAATAATTATTATCACTAATAGCTAGTAACTCCTCTATTATATTCGTAAATCTCAATTTTTTATTTTGTGTTGTATTGGTGAAAAACTGATTTTTACATTTTTCATCGGGATTCATTTTGATGTAAGAATTTGAATTTAATTCTAATGAATCTAGTAGTTCATGAGTTAAAATGGCCGTTGGTAATTTAACCATACTTGCTGGATAGAAATAGTCGCCAGTAAGATACTTTACTTCCTCTCTTATTGTGTCTGAGCTGTCTTCAATTATTCTTGTTAGTATAAACTGTAAATGGTATTCATTCCTGTCCTCTATAACTTTATCAACCAACCCATTATTTCCTTTCACAAAATTCATCAGGGAGTCTATATGTAGTTGTGATTTTATTTTAATAAAACAACAGACAAAACAAAAAATTAAAATTCTTTTCATTTTTTAGTGAGGAAATAAATTGGTAATGCAGGAATAATTGTAAGTAAAGACCAAATAATTACTTTCGGATCATTTTTAACAAAATAAAAGATCATCCAAGATGTACACAGAATAAAAACAAAGGGTGTTACAGGGTATCCCCATGCTTTTACAGTGTTTTTGTTTTGCTTTTTCTTATTTCTAAGAACAAACAAGCCGAGAACGGTCAACAATGAAAAAAGGGAAAGTGTAATCCCCATATATTCAATGATTTCTTTAAAACTTGAGATTAAAATAAATAAAATTGAAACCGATGCTTGAAGTAAAATGGCATTAGTTGGTGCTCCCTTAGGGGTCTGTTTAGAAAGTTTTGAGAAAAAGGAATAATCTTCTCCAATTTTTTGAGCAACTCGAGGTCCAGCGATAAACATCGCATTAATTCCTGATATCAATGCGATTGAAAATAAAACACCAAAGAAAATGGAAAAACTTGGCCCAAACATCTTACTAACGACTAAATTACCAATATCAACTTGCCCTGCTAATTCCTCAAAAGTGCATACGTAGAGAAAAACTAATGTTAGTAATAAATATAACACCGAAACAACGGCTGTCCCACTTATTAATGAATGAGGAAGTGATTTTTGAGGATTATTAATGTTCCCTGCTATGTAAGAAGATGCATTCCAACCACTATAAGCAAACATAACAAAAACCAGAGAGCCAGCGAATGGAAGGCTAAATATTGTTTTAAAGCTTATATCTGAAGGCAAAAAAGAAATTTCACTATACCCCAATTTACTGCTGAAAATAAAAGGAGAAATAATAATAAACAGAATAAATCCAATCTTAAGATATGTCACAAAATTTTGAAAAACACCAGAAGCTTTAACTCCAAAAAGTTGAATGGCTGTAACAATTAATATTAATAAAATCCCAAAAAACTTAGACATGTAGTCTGCCGATATATGTGGAATTAACGTCGAATATAATGGACCTAAATATTCGCCCGCGGCAAGACCAAGAGAGGCAATTGATGCTGAAAAACCAACTATTAATGAAACCCATCCACTTGACAGGCCAACAATTGGGTGGTAAATTTTACTTAAAAATGTGTATTCACCACCAGACTCGGGTATAGTTGTGGCAACTTCACAATATGATACGGCACCACATAATGCAATAACTCCACCCAAAATCCAAATAACTAGAATAGAAAAAGGATCAGGAATGCCCCCTTGGACAACCTGAAAGCCAAGAGAGGTAAAAATGCCTGTGCCGATCATATTGGCAATAACCATATTGGTTGCAACCCTTTTTGTATATTTTTTTTCAGACAAAACAGTTAATTTTTTTTGTAAGAAACTTGAAGATTTGTATTTCCAACTTGAACATTATATCCAATTCTAAATGGGAGTTTTGATGATACAACTTTTGTTTTGTTTTGATACGATAATTTCAAATCTTTTTGAAGCATATTGGAAAATAAAGAAATGACTTTTTTGTATTCTCCATAAAGGTTTGTATTCCATTTGGTATCATCAAAAAATTTAAATGGAATTCCGCTATCATCTTGTAAAACAACGGAGCTTTTGTTTAATATAAAGTTTCTTGTTTTAGAGAAATAGCTTTTATGATTTAAGTATGATGCTGCCTTTAGCATCGTGTAGTGCCCCCCAAAAGAGTCAACCCACTTGAATAGTTTGTTTTCTAACTCTTCATTACTATTGTGTAGATTAAATGAACAATAATAAATCTTTTTCATTTTCTTTTCTTTATCTATTACTTGTATTTCAAACCCATCACTTTTCTTAGCGTTAGAAGTAAAAATTAATTTGCCATCATTAGAGAAATTAAAATGTTTAATATCGATAATTTTGTGACCTGTTCTTGCAACATAAAATAAAATAGAATGAATGGTTCCATCAACTTTAACTTTATTAAACTCAATGGCCATTCTTTTTGTTAAGAAAAATCCAACTCTCATGTTTGCACTCAAGCTTTTTAAAACATCATTACAATATTTGCTCAGTTCTTGTTTTGAAAGTTCTTTAAGTTTTGGGACCTCGCCCGGAGGCTCAAGACCAACCATGATATAGTTATCTAGATGTGGAAAAAAAGAGTTGGCATAAATAAAATCCGCCCCTGCAAATGGGTAAAAAAGTGTTTTTCGCTGATTTTTTTTACTAATATTTAAATTCTCCTTAATCCAACTATTAATAGGTTGAAGTTTAGAATTATTAAACCTCAGGTATTTCTTTTCTACTAAACTCATATAGTTTTCATTTGAAAAGATATTATTTTCAAACCCTCCTATTGTCTGAGCAATTTCGTTAATGTTTGTGTCAATGACGTATGTTTTTTTGCTGTGTTTTTTTGGTGTTTTTATCTCAGATTTAACTTCGTTATTTTGTTTTGTTTTTTTGCTTTCAGAACACGATAGAGCTACAATCAAAAAAAAAGACAGGTAAATTTTTTTGTTTTTCATTTCTTAATTATTATTTGTTGATTTTGATTGTCGGTAAACCAATGGTAACCAATAGAAAAAGGTAGTTTTCCTTTGTACAGTTCACTTTTATATGCCTTACTCATATCAATTTGAATTTTATTTGAAAAATCTTTTACTGGTTTGGTATATTTCCCAAATAATTTAATTTCAAAATTAGATGTATTGAATTTTTTAAATGGAATTCCTGTGTCGTCTTGAATCAAATACTTTAAATTATTAACAATCAAATTTCTAATTGTTGAAAATGTACGATAATGGAGCAAATAAGATGCCGATTTCAAAAACACATATCCTTTTGGCAACGATTCAATATATTTAGCAAGGTTTTTGTTATTTTCTAAGCCGTCGTTCGATAAATCACAAGAGAAATAATAAAGACTTTTAATGGTAGTGGAATTTTTCTCAAAAAAATCAATTTTAATAGCGGTAGATTTTATATCATTATTGAAATTGGAAGTTTTCAAAGAGCCTGAAGAGTCAATTTTAACGTCATATATATCTATTATTTGATATTCGCGTAGGCCTAATGAAAAAAGTAAAATGGGTAGCATTCCATTGACAGTTGTTTTGCGAGTATCTGTATTCATGTGTTTTGTTATAAAGTAGCTTTTCCCAAAGAGGTCTCTTAAAGACTTAGTTATGTCTGTTAAGTGTTGCTTAAATTTACCGCTGTTTGATACATTTAGAATAGGGACTGAGCCAACCTTCTCTTTTGCCATTAATATATAGGTGTCAACATCTGGGAAATATGTATTTGCATGAAGGAAATCACCTCCAGAAAAAGGATAAAACAATGACTTGGAACTTTGTTTTGATTTGTCCATCTGTTCTCGATTCCATTTTTTCATTGGTTTAAATCGATCTTGGTCTATTTTATCTGCTTTTTGATGTAGTTCCTCTGAATATTTTGAGTAGTAATGGTATGTTAATAAACTCAACTCATTCCCACTCATGATTTTTGCGTAATTATTATGGGTGGAATCAATAATTTTTAGTCTAACTTCTTTTTTCTTTTGTTTGTTTTGAACCTGATTTTTGGGAGTTTCATTTTCTTTACATGAAAAAAAACCAATTAAAAAAATGAGGGCAAAAAAGAGTTTCATAAATACAATTTCCCACAATATAGTTAATTTTGAAATAGGATCGAAATAGCATAAAATAAAGAACTAATTGGCTGTTTATTTTTAAACAAATAGATGAATATGAATTATTTTTTAGCTAAAACCCAACCTTTTCATAACAACAATATCTTATTATCAAATCAAAAAAAATAAAACCATGAAAAATTTAATATTACTAACAATGACATTGTTTTTTGCTTTTTCAATTAACAATGTAACTGCTCAAAAGAAAAAAGTTCATAAAGGCAAACATGGAAAAACAGTTGTACATAAGGGTAAAAATGGCAACAAAACAGTTGTTCACAAAGGTACAAATGGAAAAAAGACTGTAGTTCACAAGAAAAAGCATGGAAAAGCACATGTTTACAAACCAAGAAAAAGATACAAAAGAACTCGAGTTGTTAATTACCACTATCGCCATCTTCCAAGAAGAGGAGCAATTGTTGCAAAAGTGCATGTAAACGCTAAAAACTATAGATATAGAGGTGTAAATTACCGATGTTATTCTGGAGTTTGGTACAAGCCTTATCGTTCAAGTTGGATCGTTGTGCGTCCAGCTTATGGTTTAAGAGTTAAGGTTTTACCTGTAGGTTATCGACGAGTTGTAATAGGTCCAAAAAGATACTATTATTATTACGGAACTTATTATGTTCAAGTAAACAATGAATATGAAGTTGTTCAAGCGCCAATGGATGCTGAAATAGATTCATTACCCGATGGATACAATACCTTAAATATTGATGGAGAGGAATATTATGAGCTTGATGGCGTTTACTATTTGTCTTCTCAAGATGATAAGGGAGAAGAAATTTTAGTGGTTGTTGAAAACCCAACGCTTTAAATATTTTTAATTATGTTTATTAAAATAGCCCCATTTGGGGCTTTTTTGGTTCCATCTAAATAGATAGATAATTTATGTATTTTTAATACTTAAGGATTAAACAATTGTTTTAAAAAACACTTTAAATGTACCCATATCTCAGACTTGCCAGAGTTATTTTTAGAAGCAAATTAAAGTCAAAACTAAATTTTTACAGCCGAGATAGCGATTGCATACCCATGATGGTTTTGCCTCAAGACATTGATCCCTTTTTGGAATTAAATAACGGCAGATATGTTACGCTATTAGATCTGGGTAGATATGGATATGGGACTCGTGTCAATATCAATTCTTTTCTTAAAAAGCAAAAATGGTCTTTAACGATCACTGGTACCTATAATGAGTATCGCTATCGATTGCGCTTGTTTCAAAGATTCAAATTGAAAACGAAAATAATAGGCTATGATGAAAACTGGTTTTATTTCTTTCAAAAAATAGAACGAAACGAAAAAACACATATGGCCTCAGTAGTCAAGTATGCCTTTACTTCAAAAAACGGAATTGTCAAACCCAAAGAAGTAGTTGAGGCAATGGGAGAGCCTTATGAACCCACTCAGTTGCCAAGTTGGGTATCAGAAATTGGACAACATCAAGTTTTTAAGAAGTAAGATAAATCCACCGCATTATCAAACTTATTTGAATTGAAATTGTTCGTAATTTAGTTAAATATGTAATTTGATACACTCTCACTGAATTCAGTTGATATGTCAAAACCTTACAGTTATAAATCGTCTTATACTTTTTTTCCTCACAAAAAGAAAGAGCAAACTCCATTTGAGCGACTTTTTGATATTTTTCAGGAACTAATTGTATATACATCGGGTGATGTAGATGAAACACTCAATTGGATGGATGATTTGGATAAAGAGTATAAATTGTATTCTCCACAATATTCGAAAGAAGACTTTATAGAAGATCTTCGTAAAAAAGGATTCCTAAATGAAGACCCTAAAAAAGAAGGAAACGGACTACAAATTACAGCCAAAACAGAGCAGCTAATCAGACAAAGATCTTTGAATCAAATTTTTGGATCTCTCAAGAAATCTGGTCGTGGAAACCACAAGACCAAACATGTCGGACAAGGTGATGATTTTACGGGTGATCTGAGAAATTATGTTTTTGGAGATGGACTCGATCAAATATCCATGACCGAAAGCATAAAAAATGCACAAGTAAACCATGGAGCAGGTGATTTTAAACTTACAGAACAAGATTTGGTCGTTAACGACACCCATTTCAATGCGCAAATGAGTACAGTCTTAATGATTGACATAAGTCACAGCATGATTCTTTATGGAGAAGATCGCATAACACCTGCCAAAAAAGTGGCTATGGCTTTGGCTGAACTCATTCGTACGAGATACCCCAAAGACTCTTTGGACATATTGGTTTTTGGAAATGATGCCTGGCCCATTAAACTAAAAGATCTTCCTTATTTAAAGGTGGGGCCCTATCATACAAATACGGTTGCAGGAATGTCATTGGCTTTGGATATTTTGCGCCGTAAAAAGCAAACAAACAAGCAAATTTTTATGATTACAGATGGAAAACCATCTTGCATTAAATTATCCAACGGAGAATATTACAAAAACAGCAACGGATTAGATGAGTTTATCACCGGTAAGTGCTTAAACATGGCAAAGCAATCAAGAAAATTACAAATACCAATCACCACATTTATGATTGCACAAGATCCTTATTTAAAACAATTTGTTCAGGCATTTACAAAGGCAAATCAAGGAAAGGCCTTTTATACAGGCTTGCAAGGCCTTGGAGAAATGATTTTTGAGGATTACGAAACCAACCGAAAAAAAAACATTAAAAGATAAGTATGAATATACAAGAGATAAAGACATTAGGAGCCCTGAAAGAAGCAGGATATGTTTCCAAAAAGATAAAAACAGAACTGCGTGATAATTTAATTCAAAAGCTAAAGAGTCAATCTAAGTTATTTGAAGGAATCATTGGATATGAAGACACGGTGATTCCACAATTAATTCATGCCATTTTATCAGAACACAATATCAATCTTTTGGGTCTTAGGGGTCAAGCAAAAACTAGAATAGCTCGATCTTTGACCGATTTATTAGATGAATACATTCCTATTGTAGAGGGCTCTGAAATTAATGACGACCCATTGGACCCAATTTCTTTTTATGCCAAACAGATGCTTAAAGAAAATGGAGATAAAACTCCTATATCTTGGATTCACAGATCAGATCGATTTTCTGAAAAATTGGCCACTCCTGATGTAACGGTTGCAGATTTAATAGGCGATGTTGATCCCATCAAGGCGGCTAATTTAAAACTATCTTATGCAGATGAACGTGTGATACATTTTGGAATGATTCCAAGAGCCAACCGCTGTATATTTGTAATCAATGAGCTTCCGGATTTACAAGCAAGAATTCAAGTGTCTTTGTTTAATATCCTTCAAGAAGGAGATATTCAAATAAGAGGATTTAAAATCAGATTGCCTTTAGATGTTAATTTTGTTTTCACTGCAAACCCAGAGGATTATACCAATCGAGGAAGTATTGTAACACCATTAAAAGACAGAATAGGCTCACAAATAATAACGCATTATCCAAATTCACTTGAACTTTCCAAAGAAATCACAAAGCAAGAAGTTAAGCAGCATGCCAAGTCTGAGGCTGTATACGTTCCCGAACTTGCCAAAACATTAATTGAGCAGATTGGTTTTGAGGCAAGAAACAATGAATTTGTTGATTCAAAAAGTGGTGTATCTGCAAGAATGAGCATCACCATGTATGAAAACTTAGTTAGTGGGGCAATGTATCGAATGCTACAGAGCAATCAAAACCAAACAATTATTAGAATGTCTGACTTCCTAGCAATTATTCCAGCCATTACAGGTAAGGTTGAATTGGTTTATGAGGGTGAGCAAGAGGGAGCTGAAAACGTAGCTCTTTTACTTCTTGGGAATGCAATTAAGACGTTATTTAATCAAAGTTTTAGAGAAATAAAAAAGCTGAGTAAGCCTGGATCCTCTGATGAGTTTGATTCGGTTGTTTCTTGGTTCATGGAAAATAGTTCATTTTCGCTTTCGGCTGATTTAACAGATACAGAGTTTGCCCAAATACTTAATAATGTAAAGCCATTGGAAAAAATTGTTGAGATGTATCAAGCAGATGCAAATCCTCAAGAAAAACTTTTTATTAAAGAGTTCTTGTTGTGGGGTCTTGTTGAGTACAATAAATTAGACAAGAAAGAAGCAAAAGGTGGTTTTCATTTTGAAGATCGTGTATTGGGTTCTTTTTACAATAGCTAATTCATGGAAAAGATCCGGCCAAAATTACCGTCTTCAATAAGTGAGGGAGATTTAAAAGAAGAAGAGCTTTTTCAAAATATGGTGCTTCGTCCTGTAATCAAAATGCAACATAAGATCTTAATTCTTAGGGTTAAAGATTATTTTTTATCCAAAAAAGTGCTTTTCAATTCATTGGATCAACTCAATAAAGAAAAGTCGATTAGAAATGCGTTTCAAAAAGACGTTATGTTAAAAAAAGAAATTCAAGGATTTGTTTTGGGTCAACTAAATGAAAAAGAATTTAAAGAGTATTTAAAAAATAAAAAGTCAATTAATAAAAGAATCTTTCAGATGGTTCAAAACAGAATGATGGATAGCATCATTGAATTGAGCTAAAGTTTTAATTACTTACATTTTTCTCCCAATATATATAGAACTATAGAACCCTCCATTACCTCCACTCCAGTATTTATAGTAAATGCTATCTTCATTATAGAACCGAATTCTCCTGTATGAACTGGTTCCATATTCTGTATATGTGTTTTCATTGGCAATCGAGTCAATATGAAATGTAAACCCATGTATTGTTATCATGTCTCCATTTTGAAAAACATCAATTGTTAACTGACTGATGCTGTCTCCATTTTCGCTGGGGTCATTAACAACACTAAACCAAGAGGAAGTGTTCTCACAATCATATGTTCCGGAATAGTCTTTTGGACTTTTTTGAGTTTTATCGCAAGAGAAAACCACAATTAATAGAAAAGGAAGTAAGATTTTATTCATTTTTTACAGTAGTCAATTAATATCATTTTAAATTCTGAGGCAGTAATCAAAGAGTACTTTGAGGCTCCTGTTTTGCTGATTAAATTGTTATTTTTTGTTCTGTTTTCTAAAATGTATTTTTTCCAACATTTATTATAATATAACGTGTCTTTATTTACAGGTATTTTTGTTTTATAATATACTGCGGTTGCTGTTGAGTTGTCTTTTTCGATTTCAGTAGCAACTTCTATACAATCACAAGGGTTTGTTTCTTTTTCACTACATGAAGGGCATAAAAGCAAAATAATATTCAATAAATAAATGTTATTCAACATCATGTTTGTTTATATAAAAATAAAGAATAAATAACATTAATATGCTTTTATTAAAAACACTGGGTTAACAACATCTTAGAAATATGTTACTAAATAAGTGTTATTTGTTTTATTATTGTTAATAATGATTGAAATCAAGCAATGAGTCGAACAAGTTTTTATTCTTTATTCTTTTTTATTCTGGGTTTTTCTACCTTTTTAAATTCTCAAAAAAATAATAACTTCTATAAGAGTCTAAAAAATGCAAAAGGCATTGAGATTTCACATGCTCCTGGTATTTATGATCAAAGTAAGTCGATTGATTTTAAAATTAAAAATACAAGTGGCCAAGAGCTTACTTATTATACAATTGATGCATCTGGAGCCAAAGCCCAATCCAATACATTTTCGATATCTCAGCCCACCATTGTTAAGGTTGACTACAAAGATTCTTTAGGAAACAAAAAGTGCTATGTGGGTTCTTATATTGTTAATGCCAAACACCATTTGCCGATTGTTTCCTTGTGTGTGGATCATGGTCGTTTTTTTCCTCCCAATGGTGTTTATTACGGATACCTCAATACAGATTCAATTCCAGGAAAACTTATAACAGTGGGTAAGGCTTGGCAAAAACAACCTATAAGAGCTTTTGCGCAGTTTTTTATTGGAAATAAAATGCGTGATGAATTGGCTCTGGATGTGAAAACCTACGGAGGAATGACCTTAGGTTGGAAGGAAAAATCTTTGCAGCTTTCTGCTCGAAAAGAAAAGTATGGGCGATCAAAAATCAAAGTAAAACTTTTTGAAAACCTTCCAATGGATGCGTTTCAGCATGTGGTTTTAAGAACTTCTGGAAACGATCAAAACAAGTCTAGGCTTCAGGACCGCTCTATCAGTCATGTGGCAGATGAGCTGGGCATAAATACAAAGGCATCAAGAGCCGTTGTTTTATATATCAATGGTCAATACTGGGGGATTCATAATTTAAGAGAAAAGGTAAACGGCGATTATTTTAAATACAGATACAATTGGAAAAAAGAAAACTTTACTGAGTTGCAGGGCTCTGGATTTAGAAATGCGTCATTTAAATCAATGGTTGACTATGCTAAGGAACATTTTAATGATTCTGATTATGTTGAACAAATGAATGAAAGAATTGATGTGGAAAGCCTATTCAACTTTAACATCATCCAAACGTACATTAGCAATCCAGATTATAGAGGAAACATTCGTTTCTACAAACATAAAAATGGCAAGTGGAAGTGGGTTTTGTATGATACAGATCTTGCTTGTCGACATGATTTTGTCAATCGTAATTTCATAAGAGACAGAACTTTTCCTTCCTCAAGATATTGGTACAACCCAGGTTATGCTACTGTTCTGCTAAATTCAATGCTAAAAAATGAGACCTTTAAAAAGCAATTCACCAATCAATACTGTTATTTACTTTCAACTTACTTATCTACAAACAACTTTCATGAAAAATTTGATTTAAACAAAGCTATTATTGAAAAAGAATTCCCAATTCATGCACAAAGAAGAGGTAATTTATACAGAGAATCTGTTAAAAGTTGGAACAGCAAATACAAAAGAATTCTTCAGTATTTTTCAAAAAGGGAAAAAACAGCGCATGCTCATCTACAAAAATCACTGAATCTTGATAGCTTAAAGAATATTTCTGTAGAGCAAAACATATTAGGTTTATTTAAGGGAATAAAAGTAAATGGTTCAGAAGTTTTATGTGATCGTTTTTCAGGTCAATTCTTTATGGATTACACCTTAGACGTGGAGGCTCAAAATAAGAACCATCAATATGTTTTTGTGAAATGGAGTGATGGTGAAAAACAAAGGAAAAGAGTGCTGGTTCCTGGAGATAAAAAACTAAAAGCAATTTATAAAAAAAGAAAGGCATCAGTTTTGAAGGATAAATTGAAGGTGAAGCACTTTTATGTAAAAGGAAGCAATAAAAGCCCAGTATATTTTGTTTCTCTTTTAAATGAATCTTTTCAAGACATGAATCTAGATGGGTTCAGACTTTACGAAGATGTCTCTGGAGTCAAAATAAAGCTAAAGGATGTGATTTTAAAAAGTGGAAAGACCTTGATCTTTTGTAACAATGATTCCTTAGTTAAAAAACAGGTTCAAAAGAAATCAATTGCATATAAATCGATCGATTTAGGCACCAATTTTGCTTATCAAGTGTCGTTTGTATTACTTGACAAAAAGAATTGCGTGGTTGATGTTCTTGAGGCAGTAGCGACAGACTCGATGCTAGTTAATGCATCAAATTATCTATTTACAAACAATAAGAATAAAGTTAAAAGCAAGAAAATGGGATTAAAGAAACTTAAAAAAATCGATTTTGTATCTTCACTTAAAAGAACCATTGCTGTCAACGCCCAATCTTTTTTCTGGTTGATTTTATCATCATCAATTGGTCTTTTGGCTTTTATTACATTCTTGCTATTTCGTTTTGGAATTATAAATATCAACAGAAACAATACAAGCATTTTTCTTATTTTGTTCTCTTGTTCTTTAGCTTTTGCTCAGCCCGTTGATTCTATTAATCCATTAGCAGAAGATGGAGATAAAGTTATTGCAGACAGTTTAATTGTGACAAATGAAGAAGTCGAAGAATATGTGCCAAGTGACAAGTTTGGTAACACTTCTATTCAAGAAAGGCTAATTGACAATAAGGGGCGTGGTGATGAAAGATTTGATGGCACTCGAAATTTCAGGGTGCTTTTATTTGATTTGATATACAGAGGAGGTGGAAATAATCTTCATTTAAAGGATACCATTCCCAAATACTATTTATGGAATCCAATGCCATTATATGGTTTAAGACAATTACAAAAAGTTGGTTTTGATGAGGCGGTATATTTGTACTCTTATAATTTCGAATATTGGTATCCACAGTGGCGACTTGATTCTTTAAAAAAAGAGGGGTTTACTTATCGATGTGAGCCCAAAGCAGAAAGATATTTGCCTACCTATTTTCAGGAAGTGGTTGATCATGCAAACGACAGTACAGCAGGCTATATTTACATTCATTGTTGGAACGGTTGGCATCAATCCGGATTGCTTTCAGCTTATACCCTTATGCAGTTTTGCGATTACAGTAATGAAAAAGCTATTAAGTACTGGGAAAGCTGTACAGATGGTCATTACAAGGGCTATCGAAAGGTGAAAGATAAAATAAGGGCATTTAGACCAATGAAAGGCTTTTCTTTTACCGAGGAACAAAAGAAAAAACACTGCCCTTGTAATAAAGAGTTTGCAATTAAAGAAACCACAAGTAAAGACGATCAGGTAAATCTTTCTCGGGAAGACATGATGCAAAAAAATTATTCTAAAAGATATGTGGTAAAGGCGGGTGACAACCTTTATAAGATTTCAATAAAATACAAAACTAGTATTTCTAATATCAAGAGAATCAATGGTTTAAAGTCTGACTTGATTAAGGTTGGTCAGTCGCTTAAGATTCCTTAAAGACTTACTTACCTCACCTTTTTTTACTATATTATGTAACGGTTTGTGGATTGTCCATTATAACCACATTATAATCTTTAAAATAAAATATTATGTTAAGAAAAATTTCTGAGGGTTTGGTTGGTGTGGTGCTTCTATTGGCTTTGGTTTTTAAATTTATGCATTATCCAGGCTCAGGTGTTCTGATGATGGTATCACTTGGAGGGTTGTGCCTCTTATTGATTAATCAAACTTTCAACGGTAAAGAAACAAAAGTTATGTCTTTAAATTCAGTCGCATCTCTTTTGGGTGTAATCTATGTTTTGGCGGTTGTTTTTAAAGTGATGCATCTTAAAGGAGCTAATATTATGCTTATTGTTTCGATGTTTGGTATTTCAATTTGTTTGGCTGTTAAGGCATATTGCCTGAGAAAATCCATTAATGCAATATTACCAGCATTGTTTTCAATTACTACATTTTTTATCCTCTTTAAAGTAATGCACTGGCCTAAACCACCCTATATTTTATATGGTTCTTATTTTGCATTTGCTCTTTTCTTCCCTTTGTTAATGTTCTTAAAATCCTCAAAATTAAAGCAGATAAGTGCATCTTTAAGCAATAGCTATATGTTGCTTGGAGGCATTTCATTTGTTCTTTTTTTAGTTGAGGTTTTAAACAAGGCAACTCAAATGGGTAAAATATCATTGCTTGCCCTCAACTACATAATGATTATAGATTCAGTTTTATTTTTAGCTGTTTTGTATACCATCACAAAAACACTTAATCTTGATCCTGATGAAAAAAACCGAAAGCTTTTGAAATCACTGAAAGGAATATATATCTTTATATTGGTTTTGATGTGCCTTGTCTCTGCTCAGTAAGTAGGATTTGTTTAAATTTCATTCACTATATTTCTTCCATTAATCATATGATCATGTATGTGAGTGTAGGCAAAAAGGCCATTTCTTCCTGTCATTTTAAGGTTTGAAAATAACTTAAGATAATCATAGATAGGTTCTATTTTATCTTGATAATTTTTTTCTAAAACAGGGTATGCATTTTTAATTCTATAACTTTTTGATTCGATTAAATCATTAGAGTTAAAAAAGTTTGATTCAATTAGTTGTTCTTGAATACGAGATGTTATTTTAGATTCATCTTCATGCCATATCTCATCTTCTTTTTGACAGGGGACTTCAACAATTAATGATGTTTTGTCTTTTGGAGACATGAATTTACTTCTGTTTTTAGGCTCATAGACTCTAGTAAAGGGAAATTCATCAGATGGGAAATACATAGAGCCATTGTTGTTGATTGATTTTTTATTTAAGAAAAAACAGATTAAAATAATGTTTCTAAAACTAATTGTTTTTGCCTTTTTAATA
>MDTD01050489.1_pt1 | contig 17400 bp, 28 predicted proteins | sample 811221 | NCBI WGS metagenome assembly MDTD01 (sample SAMN05326646, study PRJNA326480) | marine metagenome | isolation source: seawater | place: Pacific Ocean: South West | collected 2011 | reverse complement strand
CGAATGGGCCGAGACCCGGCACGGGGCTCGGTGGAGCCTGGCGGGGCGGGTGGCCGAAGGCCGCCCGGGCCGCCTGGCGCAATAGAGCGGGTCACCCCGAACGGCACAGCCGGACGGGGGCGCCCTTCATGCTTCCGATGATCTGTCCCCTTCAGGACCTGGAACGATGGCCCTCGCGCTATGCGGCAGGAGGATCCACGTCTCCATCGAGACCGACCAGCTGCAGGGCCTCTGCGATGACCTGGTCGAGTTCGGCCAAGCGGATCCGGGCTTCTTCGAGGGAGTCAGCCGTCGTGTCGACGATCTTGCCGTCCTGAGCCCCGCGGGTGGCGTGCTGGCCGCTGAGCATCGCTTCGACCAGGCGCCGCAGCGACGCCTGCTCTTTCCGGAGCTGGTCGACCAGCTGGAGATAGACGATCAGGACCTCAACGGCCTTTGGGGTCGGCACTTCGCCGGATTCGAACTTCTGCCATTGCCGGAGGCTGCGGCCGATCATGGCCGCAGCCTGGGCCTGGGTCAGGCCCAGAGCGTTCCGCCAATCGCGGAGCCGTGTGTTCAACGCACGATCTCAGCAGTCTCGGGATGATCTGCCAGATAGGCCTCCGCGGCCGGCTCCGGACAGTCCAGGATCTCCACGACCGTGCCCGTCTTCACGACCAGTTCCGGGTTGGCCCGGCTGCCCCCGCTGGTGAAGCCTCCGGACACGACGACGATGCCCTCGCCGATCTTGGCGCCGCTATCGCGGCCATAGGCCCGGGCCAGCGACCGGCCGGCGGCCCAGAGCTGCAGCTGCCGGGTGCCTTGTTCCGGCACCGCAACGCGAAGGGTGACCGTCGGCGCGGTCCCGTCGGTGCCATAGACCTCCTGGCAGAGCGACCGGACACGCTCGCTCTGAGAGAGAGGAAAGCGCCAGGCCCTGGCGCCGACATCCCATTTGCCGGCGAGTTCGCGGGCCCGGGACACAAAGCGCGGGTGGTAGGGGGATTGCACGCTGATCGTGTCGCTGTCCGCTGTCAGAGAGATTCCGGCCATTGTTGTCATGATCCAGCCTGCCTTGTAGCCTTGTCGCCTGCCCCGTCCCGGCGGGGATAGCCCGGTGTGGTTTTCTGCGGAAAGCCATGGGCGTTTCGATCCCCCGCCAAGGCGGGGATAGCCCGGTGTCGTCGTGTGCCGGTGGCTACAGGCGATCAGTTTCCCCGTTGCGGCGGGGCCAGGGCGGGCCGGTCCCAACCGGTCCGCCTTTCCTTCTCGCTCAAGCCCGCACGGCGTAGCTGTAGCTCTGTCCCTGGGCGTCGAACAGACAACCCATTTCCGAGCCGCGCCATGCGGCCCGGTCCGGCCGCTCATCGGTCAGGATCAGCCCGCCTTCGGTTTCATAGCCCGCAACCTCGATCCCGGCGCGCGCGGCTTCCGCAGCCACGGCCGCCGCGATGTCTTCGCCGTCCGGCACGGTGGCAAGCAGCAGGCCGGCGGCGGATGCAATGGTGTAAGTGGTCATCGTCTCGTCTCCCGTGCCGGATCAGCTCGTGATCCATTCCTTGCCGAAGATCGGCGGTGGCGGCGGTTCGTGCCGCTGCGCCAGGCTGGCAATCGCCTGGCGCGCGACCCGTCGCAGGGCCTCCCGGACCTTGTGGCGGCCATAGGCCTCCAGCATTGCCGCACTGGCGTCGAAATCCTCATGGTCGATGCATTCCGAACCGCCGATGCCCATGCCAAGCAGACTCCACGTCATGGCACCACAGCCGAACGACACGTCGCCAACCAGGTGGCCATATTCGATCTGGAAGCCGCGGCCGCTCTTGCGCTCGACGAACTCGGCGGCGCGGAGATTGGCCAGGGTTTCCCTCTCGATCTCCGCGATCGGCCTGTCGTCCATCTTGTAGGCCTCGGTCATCGTCCTGTTCCTCACGTCCTTGCGCGCTCAATCCAGATGCCGAAATCGTCGTCGCCTTCATGGCCGGCGACATTGAGGCAGACATCCTTGGCGATGCTGGTGATGGCCCGGGCCTCGGCTTCGACCGCACCGGCGCCGATGGCGGCCTCGACAGCTTCGGGGACCGTGTCATAGGTGCCGATTTCGCGGGCCTCGTGATGGGCTTGGGAGTAGGTGACAACGAGCATGAAACCGGCCCTCCGCCTCGCGGGATCATCCCCGCCTTGTGGTTCGATTATACGCCGAAACGGCGCATCTCGCAAACCACAATACGCCGTTTCGGCGTATTCACGAATGATCAAGGGCGCAAAATGCGGTCGCGGCTCCTGCGCGAGGACGGCGAGGCCGGGGCCAGATTCAGGCCGCCGGCGGGAAGATGCAGGTCAGGCCTTGGCGCCCAGGATCTGGGCCCAGGCGATGCACCGCTCGGCATCGCCCATGTCCCCCACCTCGATCGGATCGATCAGCGTAATGGCAGGCGTCGTGATGACGCCGAGCCAGGGCGCCGCCGGCACCTTCAGGGCTTCCGCCGGCGGCTGCCAATCCGGCATCGCATCCTGCATATCCAGGATCGCCCGCCAGACGGTCAGGTCCGGATCGTTCCGCCAGCAGGTGGCGCAGATGACGAACGGCCGGTCCCGCTCGCCGTCGGCCTCGATCTGCCAGAAGACGCCATCAGGGAAGCGCTCGATCGTCCAGAGGCACCAATCTTCATAGCCGAGATGCCCGGACCCCTTGCGCACGAGGGGGGCGAGCTGCCGCAGGATGGCATCGCCGACGCCGGATCGCGGCGAGGCCGTGACATGGCCGGTGGAGAGGGTCAGATGCTGGAGGCTGGTCACGGATCTATCCCTCATGCGCGCCGCGGAAGCGGCCTGCCCCGAGAGGGGCGAAGACTGGGCTGGCCGGTCCGGAGGGACCGGCCAGCCGGCGCCGCCCGTGGGCCGGGGCGCATGGCCCGGCGCGCGGGCCGGTGCCGCGGCGGCCCCGCTTGGCTGCCGGCAGACAGAACCCCTGTCAGGCGGCCTTGCGTTTGGAAGGCTTGGCGACGGTCTCGCGCGGCGCGGGACCTTCCGGCGGTTCCTCGGTATCGCCAAAGCCAGTGAGCGACACAGCCGGGCTGTCGGGGAACTCCACCACCAGATTCAACCGGCCGCCCATGGCTTCCACATATCGGCGGATCGTGGACAACATCAGGTCGGTTTTCTTCTCAAGCCGCGACAGGTGGGTTTGCTGACAACCCATAGCTTCCGCCAGTTCCACCTGTGTCATCTGCTTGGCCTTCCGTAACTCCTGCAGCGTCTTATCCTCGGCAATCAGCCGCGCCGCCTCCGCCTCGATCTCGCGCCGTTCCTCTTCGGTGAAGAGGTCTGCGGTCACCTCGTCAAACGTCCGGCTCTTCATCGGTCAATCCTCCGCGATATCTTCCAGGTGGCGCTCGTAGCGGTCCTGAGCGGTTTTCCTCAGACGGTCATAGAACAGGCCCGAATTCATGCCCTTCTTGCTGGCAGCAACCAACAGGATGGCTTCGCGCCGGGGGTCGAAAACGAAGGCCACCCGCCATGCCTCGGCTGCGCGCAATTCCTTCAGCCCGTACCGGGCGCCTTTGAGCGTGTCCACATGCGGCCGTCCGGCATCCGGCCCCTTGTGCTCCAGAAAGCGCACCTTGCTGGTGATGGACTTCTGGACAGGCTTGGGCAGACGAAGAAACTCCGCCTCGAACTCCTTGCACATCCGAACGGTCCACGGCATTACAATATACCTCTACGGGTCTATTACGTCAAGCAGGCTGACGCTGCGCCTGGGCGGCAAGCGTCGGATTCATGGCGATTTCCTCGACGGTATAGGCGAGGGCATTCGCGGCCGCGCCAATGTCGGCGCCGAGATCTTCCAGGTTCTCCCAGACTTCGCCCCGGGCCAGCACGGCCGCGCTATGGTCCTGTCCGTCCTGGTCCAGAACCTTGACGGGCTCGATGCCGCGCGCGGTCTCCCGATACCAGAGCCGGAAGGTGCTGCCGGTCGTGGGAAAGTCCTGGTCGGCGTCGAAATCGGCAAGATCAAACATCGCTCTATCCCCTCTGTTCTAGCTATGATTATACCTGTACGGGTATACTCCGTCAAATAAAATAACACCTATCCGCCCCCCTTTTTTCTATTGCATTGCCCTCTGTTCTCGTCTGTACCTTTGAGAGCGCGCGTCGTGTGGGGGCAAGACCCCACGGAACCCAAGTAAAGAGATCGGCCGAAGGCCGCCTTTACTGAGAAACCCAAGTGAGGGTGTCGGCCGGCGCAGCCGGCCGGCGTTCTCCGGGCAAGGGGCCGACGGTGGATCCTGTACCTCCGAGCCGCGCAGGGGTCGGCCAGGGCCGGCCAGCGCAGCCGTCAAGGGCGGCCGAGGCCGGCGCGCAGCGCGCACCCTTGACGGCGAGCAGGGCGGACCTAGACCCCGTACAAGCGCGGCTCGGAGGTACAGGATCCACCACCAAAGGAGGCCCATTGCCCGATCCGGCACCGTCCTGCCCCACCAGCTCGTCGATCGCCGGGCCGGCCGCCGCCAGTGGAGCTGCAGCTGCGCCCGATCGTCACCCGAAGGGCCGAGACCCGCAGGGGCTCGGTGGAGCTTGGCGGAGCTGGTGGCCGAAGGCCGCCGGTGCCGCCTAGCGGAATAGAGCGGGTTGCCGCGGCCGGCGGAACCGGCCGCGGTCGCCCCCCGCCTTTGGCCTGGATTGCTGAACTAGAGACCAGCCACCCGCTAGAGATTTGACTTCTGCAGGGCCGTCGACGTTCCATTGCTCCAGACAAGTATCGGCCGGAGACAGCGGACAGGCATGCCCTACAGACTTGCGCCATCGGGTTCCCGCGAAGTGCTGCTGATCTCGCACCTCGGTCCCGCTACCGCGTCGGCATTGCGGCAGACCATCGACGAGGTCGCCCCCGATCGGACCTGGTGTTCCGGTATGGCGACAGTGTGGGATCTCCGGCATGCGGATCTCTCGACGTTCGCGATCGACGAGATGCGGGAGTTCGGTGTCATCCTGGGCAACTTTGAGTGCCGCCGCGGCAGCCGGGCGGCCCTGGTCTACCGGGAGCCCGCAGGAGAGGCAGCTGCTGAAACTCTGGCATGTCGTGGCAAACGGTTTCCTGGAACAGGATCGGCGTTGGTTTGACAGTCTCGGCAGTGGCATCGCCTGGGCGGCGTCCAGCGGTAGGCCGGAGATCAGGGCCGACAGAGCTGTGCCGCGGGTGGTGGCCTGATAAGCGGAATGTCGATTAAGCTGGCCACAGGCCCGCTGCGCTTAGCCGCTCAGCCGATCAACCGCTGCGGACAGCTCGTCGACCTGAGCGCGCAACAGGACCAGCAACCTGTTCCGCAGATCCGCCGAGAGCGGTGCATCGCTTCCTGCCCAACGGCGCACAGTACGGTCGGTGACCCCTATTTCAGCGGCCATGCGGGTTTGCCAGTTCTTGCCGTATAACAGCTCGCCTGCCTTACGGACCTCGGCCCCGGTGAGAGAGCCCGTTCCGCGAGTCTGCCTCATCGGAGTTTGCCGCCAACCTCGGCGATCGTGCAGGCCTTCAGCATCTCGCTCGTCTGCGGCCATCGCGCCTGGTCGCGGGCGATCGCCGCATCGCATTCTGTCTGGGTCAGCTGCACCTTGTCGCTGACCGCCAGTTCCATTGCATCGGCAAGGCAGCGCCACCAGTCCCTCGACAGGCTGATTGCCCGCAGCACTTCGATCTGCCGGTTCGCGGCATCGACAAGGATCACGCTCAGCAATCCCCGCTGACGATCGGTCCATGACCTGGCCGCGGCGGCTGAAGCCACCAACTCAAGGGCTCCCTTGGAGCCTCCCAACCCCGGCGCGAAGGAGGCATCGAGCGACATCTCCTTGCCGGCGAGTACCAACCATATCAGGGGAGGCGATGGCAGGAGGCCGATCCGCAATTTGCCGTTCTTGAACACCTGGCGTTCCGGCCGGGTCACACCGGCCATGCTGCAGACCAGCTGCACCTGCAGCCCATCACCGCCAGGCTGGATCAAGGCCTGCATCCCCTCCCCAGCGAGCGGATACGGCCAGGGTGCGCCGACACTGTAGGTTACGATCGTCATCGGCGCGTGCCTCCGCCTGCGCGTCGGATCAGGACTTCGGCTGCGACGAGGGCCACGCCTGGCGTGCGACGGCGACCGTTCAGCCACTGACCCAGGGTCTGCCGCGGGGTGAGCAGAGCTTCCGCAAACTCTGGCAACGACATGCCCAGAAGCTCCTGCGCCACGGTCAGCCGCTGCCGATATTCATCCCTCCCGACTCTGCCAGCCTCCACACTGGCCCCGGCAGAAAGGCCCTCGGCGGCCAGCACAGCAATTCCAGGTGTCCGCCGAACTCCATTTGCCCATTGGTCGACGGTCTGGCGCGGTGTCAGAAGGGCGGCCGCGAATGCGCGGCGGGACAGGCCCAAGCTCTGCTGCGCAGCAACCAGGCGCCGGCGCAGCTCGGCATCGCCCGACAAGGCCGCATCCGGCATGCCGTCGAGCGCAACGTCCTCCAGTCGCGCGGAGTTCATCGGAACCACCGTAAGGCGGCCGGATTCCAGTGGAAGATTCATCCAAGCAAGCCGCCGGGTATAGCCCTGCTTCACGATCGGCACGAAACTCCAGCTCGGTTGCTGCGCCCAGCCGGCCAGGGAGTATGGACGCCGATGACGCCATCCGCGTTCGGCATAGGTCAGGAAGGTCCGAACATCGTTCCAATCCCGCAATGGCACCCCTGCGATCGCCGGCAGCCGCATGCCGTCCGGCTCATAGTGCCATGCATTGGCCCGATGCAGCGCCTCGGCGCCAAGGATGGCGCTGATCTCCACCGCCGGCCGGGACGCGATCCGGTAGCCATGTTCGAGATAGTTGAAGCCGAGATCGAGGGGCAGTGCATAGGTCGTCGGATCGTAGCCGGTGATCGTGCCGTCCAGGGTCTGTGCCGACCAATCCAGCGGCTCACTGGTGTACTTCAGCCAGATCCGCTCCAGGGTGACATGCCCGGTCCAGAGGTCGGCCCGGACACCCCGAAGCGCCACAACGATATCGCCGATATGGAGGCCACCTTTCCCGGCCTTGGCAATTCGCCTGCGGGCAAGCACCGGCAGCGGGTCGTCGCCTCGAAGGGCCGCACCGTCCCAGCAGGTCACGAGGCCAAGCTGCCTGGACGCCCAGATCGCGCCCAGCACCGCCAGAACCTCGGCAGGGTTGCGGTCAGGATGGGACGGCACCCAAAGGGTCGGTCGCTTCGCACAGGCCTCGTATGCCGCCGCGATCACCGTTTCGGGCGCAGTGTCGTGCGACCGTTCGAGGTCGCGATACAAGGTACCGGGCCGGAAGTGCTGCACGATCCTGGGATGATGAGTCACGCCGATACCTCTCTAGCCGACTGCTGCGATCGCCTCAGATCGGCGGGGTCGGGTCGGGGATTTGCTGCCCCAGGCGTTTAAGCATCGCCTCAGCCTGCAGGACGCGAGCATCCTGCGTGGCCGCACCATGCGGCACCGCTTCGCGATACACGTTCAGCAAGGCGGCCAGATAGCCCAGCTGCCACCGTGTCGTCGGCGGATCCGAAAGGAAGAGCGTGACCGCCTGCATCAGGTAGGGTTCGACCCGCGCGGCCGAGAATTCGACGACTGTCATTTCAGGTCCCATTGTCATCTGGCTGCGCCGCCCAGCATTGGCGGCCAGTCTTTGCGCCCGAAGCCTTTACCCATCGCGCGCCGATCAGGATGACCGCCAGATGCACGCCGCCCGCTGGCGGGAGCTCCGGCGGGCGATCGACATCCGGCGTCACGGAGACCCGGACCGGCACCAATGCGTGCCGGTCGCAGTCCGCGCCAATCAGCAGGTCCACAGCGCCCCGTTCCCGCCTGGTGGCGGGCCTGTCGGCCTCCAATGCCGGCGGCGGTCCAAGCAGATCCGCGGGCCAAAGGATCATGAGCTCGATACCTCCCACCCGATCCGCATCTTTGGCCTGCGTGCGGCTGAGACGGATGGTCGTCGACGCAGGTGTCACGATCGCGCCTCCACAGCGGCCGGCCCCATGCTCATTCCGGTGCAGAACTGTACTGCCAGCCGCCGCGATCCGGACGCCAAACGAACTCGCCGTGCAGGCTGCCGACCTCGGCCGTCCATCCATCATCGCCGGCCTCGTAGCCCTCCGGCTCAAAACCTTCAGCCGGCGGCACCGCCTCACAGAGTGCCAGGTAGGCGGACAAGCCAGTGTCGTCGGCCTCCGTCTCGGGCTCGACATAGAGTTCGCCGTTCTCGGTTTGCCAGCCAAGACTGTTCAGTCCGGCGAGCAACAGATCCTCGTCGGCGCCCCAACGGTGCTGGCCGTCGTCCACGATCACAATCTGGGTCATAACTGAGCTTTCCCTTCCGTGGGTGCGAGCGTCATCGTGCCGGCAGTGCTTGGGCGATGGCCTCCTGCAGGGCTGTCGCAGCGGCCGAATGCAGGCCGGCGACAACGGCGAGCGTGTGGGTCGCGCTCGATGCGCCCTTGAGTTCTGCGCTCGCCCGACCTGCCGCCTTGGCGACGGCGGTCACCGTCTCCGCCTGAGCCGCCGCCCGCAGCACAGGCTCGGGCAGTGTCTGGAGCCAGGCCAGGAACTCTGGCTGATCGAGGGCATAGAGCGCATCGGCGTCGGGCTCTTCCGGCGCCTCGCTGAGATCCATCGCCCGTTCCAGCTCATAGAGGTCGGGATCGATCTGGGCGGCATAGAACAGCAGTTCCGCAGTCGCGACCTGCTGGACTTCGAACGTGGGCTGCCCGAAGCCCTCGCGGTCTTCCTCCTGCAAGGTCTCCAGGTAGTCGACCGCGTCGAGGCTGTCGCGGGCGGCCTCGGCCTGCGACCGGCTGGCGAACAGCCGGTCGCAGGGCGCTGCATAGTCATAGCCCCAGAGGCCATCACCGATCCAACCGGCACGGTCAGAGCAAGCGAGCCTGTAGAGGTAGGGTTTCATGGCTTTTGATCCTCTGTCCTGCGCCCTCCGGAATGTCCTAATACTAGGACATTCCGAGCGCCTGCGTCAATCAAACCCCGCAGAAAACTGCCGTTTTTCAGTAGCGGACCTTCCGCCCGTCCGCCCACATCCGGAGAAGGCAGGTATTCACGTAGGTCCCTGCATGCGCGAATGAGCCGGCCGGCAGGTCGCTGAACCTGGCACGCCTCTCCGCCATCAGCGCCCGGAAGCTGACCGCCTTCTTCGTGTCCCGGAACTCTGTCCCGGCACTCATGATAGCTACCAGGTAGCCATCTGGTTTCAGGAACCGCAGGGCGTGCATGACATGGTCGATGTCGCGTTCACGGTCGAACGGCGGGGTCATGAAGATCCTGTCATAGAGCCCGTCCGGATCGGGCCGCATGGCGAGGAAATCCGCCTGCCAGACCCGCCGATAGATCCCTTCCGACCGCAGGCCAGCCGCCAGATGGTCCTGCAGTTCGACGCAGTCGACGACTGCCCGCCAGTTGGTGACGCAGGGCCGGGCCAGGCTTCCGGTGCCGGCGCTCGGCTCCAGCACCGTCAAGCCGGCTTCGTCCGCGGACCGGTACAGGTGGCCGTCGCGCACGATGTCCTCGGCCATGGCCTCGCTTGTTGGATAGAACCCGAAGCGCTTCGCCGGCGTCGTCTTGACCTTGTCGAAGCCGGTATCGGGGTCCGGATCCCGCTCGTGCGGGATCACTTCGCCATAATATTCCGCCAGCAGCTTGTTGACCTTGCGCAGGAGGTCATCCCTGCGGAACCACAAATGAGCGTTGCCGTTCTTGAAGATCCGGACGGTGAAATACTCGCTCTGCACCTCCGTCTGCCGCGCGCCCCAGCCACCTTGCCGCGCCGCGTCGATCTTCCCGACGATGCCGCCATAATTGGCGGGCTGCTCCAACTCCTCTAGGACGTAGAAGGCCCGCTCGATGTCGATCAGTGTGTCGCGGGTGTTGCTGTAGTGGTTCCACCAACCTCCATCATCGAACATCCTGGTGATGATGACCCGGCTTCCGATCTTCCATCCGTCGTGACTCCGGAACCGCCGGTCGAGGCTGGAAAAGGCATTGGCGATGCCTCGCCGGAAGATGGTGCCGGCGTCCAGGGCGAAGCGTTCCAGGGTCGCATAGATCGTCTCGGCCGTGGCCTCCGGCGCCTCGTGCTGCAGCTGGGTCCGGAGCTCGTCCTTGGCCTGCTTGTCCATCAGCCTTTCGAGCTCGGTCAGTTCCACCAGGCGCCCCCAGATGCCGATATCGGTCAGGCGCCGTGCCGTGGCCAGGAAGTCGGGCCGCGGTGGCACGCACAGCCGATCTACGAAGGCTTTCCGCTCCTTCTCGCTGAGGAAGGTAAAGCTGTTGGCGCTGCCCGAGAGCGCGGCCTCCGCAGTCCGGGCCGCATCCAGGGCCTCGGACGCTGCCTCAAGGGCGTGATGCGCCTCGGCGTACAGGTTCAGGGCCTGGGCGCGCCGCGCGACGTTGCTTTCGACGGTTTCGCGGGGCACAAGGGCTGTGGACTTGCCGGCGTCGGTTTCCGGGTGCATGATTCTGGCTCCTGAAGGGCTCTGTCGGGTGTTTCGGGAGTGGCGCCGTCGGGATGTGCTAGATCCCGCGGCGCCTTTCCGTTTCAGGCGGCCTTGCGCGGCCGCTTGGCGAGGGCGGCCTTCGCCGCGCGGTCGATCTGGCGGATCCGCTGCTCGTACTCGCCGCGGCTGCAATCGCCCCGGAGATAGCGGCGATCGGCATTGTTGATCGCGTTCTCCACCATGATCTCGATCTCCGTCTCCATGGGGCCGTCCAGGATGCGCAGGAGCGGGTACCAGTCGACGGCCGCCCGCAGGTCCTGGATCTGCCGGCGTGCCTCGCGGGCGCGCAGGAGGGTAAGGGCCCCGCCGATCTCCTGGGCATCGATGCCCGACCAGAAGCAACCGGCTTCGGTGACGGTGTAGACGCGGCCGTCCACCAGGGCGAAGGCGACGAGGGCGCGATGCCCGGCATAGCCGTCCGGCATGGTGGCTGCGGCAAAGACCGCATCGCAGGCCCGGCCAAAGTTCATGGGGCCAGAGTTCATGGGGACGGTGGTCATGGGTCGATCTCCTTGAAAGGCTCTGTCGGCTGTTTCGGCGGAAGTCCCGGCGGGATGTGCTAGATCCCGGCGGGGCTGTTGCTGCGGGTGCGGTGGCGCCCCTGCGGGTTGGGTGCGCCGGCGGTGTTGATCGGGAGCAGGGCCACCCTGCCCCGCTCCCCTATCGTCACGGCGGCGACGAGCTGACCGGTCCGTGCATTGGAAAACCGGATCGGCCCTATCGGGGTCTCCCCGCGTGCCTCAAACCATCGGAAGGTTTCCCGGGCGCGTCGCATTGCGTCCCTGGTTGCCTGGCGGTCCTTGCGTGCGTCTTCGGACATGGCTGCCTCTCCCGACCGTAAGTCTGGCTGGCTGGGTGTGGGGCGCCGGCGATCTGCTGCGGCGCCCCCTTCCCTGGCCTCATGCGGTCTCCTTTTCCTCGGCGGGTTCCTCGCTGTCGGCATTGCCGGGCTTGCGGTCCAGCAAGGTGAAGGTGCCGTTAAATGCCCGCAGGACGATTTCCGCCACCTCCCGATTGACGTCCTTGGCGTCGGTGAAGCTGCGGGTTTCGATCTGCCCCTCGACATAGACCTTGGCGCCCTTGCGCGCGTAGCTCTCGGCAACCTTCACCAGGGGGCCGAAGATCACGATGCGGTGCCATTGGGTGCGGGACTTCCGCTCCCCGCTCTGCCCGTCTTTCCAGTTGTCTTCGGTCGCGACCGACAGGTTGCAGACCTTGTCACCGGACTGCATCGTCCGGACTTCCGGGTCCTGGCCAAGATGGCCGATCAGCATGACTTTATTCAGGGTGCCGCTCATTCTGGTTTCTCCTTCGGGTCTTAGGGATGACCGGCCATTCCGGTCTTTTGTTCCCCTTGTTTATGCTTATGATTATGATTATGCCTCTATACGCATAATGCGTCAACTAAAAACCCCTCCCAAACGGTTGTTTTTATTATTCTTTTCCTATTGTCTTCTCTCGCCACATCGCTTGTACTTTGGAGAGCGCTCGTCGTCTGGGGGCGAAACCCCAGAACCCCAAGTAAAGGATTGTCGGCCGCAGGCCGCCCGTCGTGATGGTCGCCCGGAGCAGAGCTCCGGGCTGTGCCTGTACTTCCGAGCCGCGCAGGTGTCGTGAAGGGACGGCGCGCCGCAGCCGTCAAGGGCGGCGGAGCCGGCGCGGAGCGCCTTGCCCTGGACGGCGAGCACGGCGGCCCTAGACACCGGTCGGCGCGGCTCGGACGTACAGGCGCGAAGCTCGGGGCAAGGGGTGGCCCCCTGCCCTGCCGTCCTGCCGGCGGTACCGTGCGGAATTGATGCCTGGAAGCTGCGTCTACGCCCGATCGTCGCCCGGATGGGACGAGACCCGCTTGCGGGACTCGGCAGAGCCTGGCGCGGCGGCCGGACAATGTCCGGCCGGGGCGCCTGGCGGCGCAGAGCGGGTTGCCCTGGGGCCGCAACGCGGCACCGGGGCCGTCCCCTGGTTCCAGTATTTGCCCCTGCTGACGTATCGACAGGGATGGACCCTGTGTCGCCACGGTCGGTTACGTCTTCGGGGGGTCAACCTGGATGAGCTGTCCCTTGCTCGGAGGACGATCCAGCCCCGCTGGATGGCGTGTGGTGTTTCCCGGGAAAGGCGATGACCTTGGCGGCCAGCGGCGAGATGGCGAAGCCGCTGCGCTCGGGACTCTGGACGTTCCGGGCAAACGCGAAGAGGTCGTAGGGATGTCCCGCCCAGCGCCTGGCCGGCAGGTCCGGCAGGCGATTGCCGAGAAGAGCGGTCAGATGCTCAGGCGTTCCGGTGGCGATCGCCGTCCGGCAGAAGCCGGCCGGGCCATATTCGTAGAGGCAGCATTCGGTGGCGGTTGGCGCCTCCGGCTGCCGGATCCGCATGTCGCCTTCGGCGTCGACGTAGAGTTCGCCGAGTTTGCCGGCCCGGCGCACCGCGTCGATTTCCAGGTCCTGCTGCCAGGGTTCTTCGGCCAGGGCGTCGAGGATGCGCGCGTGGGCGGGGATGCCCCAATAGGTTTCGGCGATTTCGAGGGGGAGGATGACATCTTGGAAACGCGGATCAATCTCTGCGGGTCCGACAACGAAATGCATGCGGGGCCTCTTTGGGAGGAAAATAACGCAGCCGCAACAACCTATAGGGAACCCGGAATTCAGGCGCACTACCGCGATAGCGGTAGTCCCTTACCTAATGTTTTCAACGCTTTAGAGGCTTGTCGTTGCTCAAACCCGCGATCAGGACCGGCGCCTCGCCGGGGAAGCGGGCGACGAGGTCCAGCTGGCCGCCGAGGGCTTCGATATAGGCGGCCAGGTCGGAGAGACGGGCGTCATGCGCCTGCTCTGCCCGCGCCACATTGCTCTGGTTGATCTCCAGCTTCGCTGCGAGCTCGACCTGGGTGCGGCGCCGGGCCTTCCGGATCTCCTTGAGGGTACGCTTATCCATGCTGAGCTCGACTGCAGTCCGGGGCGGATCGGGCGGCGGGCCGGTGCGGCCCTGGCTGTGGGGACTCCGGACCAGGGGATGTTGTGCCAGGCAACCCGCGGCCCGCCGCCGCCGCTTACGGGCGGCGGCCGGCACGGCTTGGATATAGCCGCATCGAGCGGCTGCGCGCCAGTTGCTGCGCGCCTCCGGTGCATGGGTCATGAGCTTCTGTCCTGTTGGAAGGCGGGGCGGCCCGCCGAAGCCAGCCGCCCCTGCCCTTCTCAATCCTGTACCGGCAGCGCCTTGGTTCGCATCGGCTCCGGCGTCCACGCCGCAGCAGCAGCGGCCGCTTCTTCGGTCAGGCCCCGCTCGGCCGCCGACCGGCTGTCATCGAAATAGAACGCCATCCGCTCCGCCAGCCGCGCCTTCTTGTCCGCGTTGTGCTTGTCCGCGACCTGCGGCCCGAACAGGTCCCGCATCAGCGCCAGGATCTGCGCCTTGCTCAAGCGTTCGAAGAACGTCTCGTCCGGTGTCCAATGGATGGCCGGATCGGCCTGCATCTCGACAACTGCAGCTTCCAATGCGGCATCGCCGGAGCTGCCTTCTGGAAGGGTGCCGTTGAGGCTCAGTGCCGTCACATAGGCCATGAGGGCGACCTTGTCGGCCTCGTCCAGGCCCCTGAAGACGCGGAAGCTCTCGGCCTTGTCCGCGATCTGCGCCCAATCGAGCCGGAGGCCGCTGACCGCGTCCTCGATGCGGGCATGCGCTGTGACGCGCCCCATCTCGCCGGCACTGGTCTTGATCCTGGCGCTGGCTTCATTGGCCCGACAGTTGAGCGGCGAGTGGTAGTAGTGCCCTTCGAACAGCACGCTCCGGACCAGGTGGAAGCGCAGAAGATCCTGGGCGATGTTGGGATTGGCCAGGAAGTCGGCCTGAAGGGTGACCCGCCGGATGGCGGCCAGGTCGTCCTTCAGGACGGCGCTGTACCGCGGCCCGGCCGCTTCCGGCTTCTGGCTGTCCGCGTCGGTCTGCCCGAGCGCATCATCGGCATCGCCGTCGTCGCCCTCGCCCCCGGCCGGCGCCGGCATCGGCGGGACATAGGGCACGGCGCAGGTTTCGCCGCCATGCACAAGCCAAACGAACAGGGTGGCCCGCGCCTTGTCCTCCGGGGCATAGCCAAGGCGCCGCTCCTCGATCCCGTCAAGCGCATCCTCACAGGCCGCGCGTTCCAGGAAAACCTTCTCGTCATCGGAGTCCGCCTCTTCCAGTTCCGCCAGAAGCGCCTCCAGGCGGTTGCGTTCGGCCTCGTCTTCCTCCGACAGCGGCATGTCCCGGGCATCCAGGCGCACCATTCCGCTCGTCTCAGAGGGTTGGTGCTCGATGCTGGCGACCACCCTGCCCCAGCCCTCGCCCTTCAGGGCCTCGGCCTTCTTCGCCAGCTTCTCGGTGCAGAGGCGGGACAGCAGAGCGGTATCCGGGAAGGTCCGCGCCTCCCCGAAAAGGTCTTCGCGGACGGTGCCCCCGGCCGCTCGATAGGCGTCCTCTCCGACGAACTGCAGGCGGGAATCGTGCAGCTCGGCATCCTTCTCGGTCAGCAGGCGCCGCACAGCCTGGGGATGGAGCCGCTGCGGATGTCCCTGGCTGATGGTGTCGAAAGCGGCTTCCTGGGCCGTATGGTCCTCGCTCCAGCAAAACGCCTGCGCAACAGGCTCGTCGATCTCTCCGGCCCGCAGCGCCGCCAGGATGCGCGGCGATAGGCGGCCGAGCCGCAGGCGGGCATTAACGATCCGCAGAGGCGTGCCGTGCCGGCGAGCGATCTCTGCCGGGGTGAGTCCTTCGTCGGCCAGCCTGGCCCAAGCCTCGAACTGATCGGCGGGGTTCATCCGTTCCCGGTGGATATTCTCCGACACGCTGGCCTCCGTGGCGCCCTCGGTGAGGATTCGACACGGCACCGCATAGTCGGCCGGGATCTGGCCGCGCTCATGCAGCAGCACCAGGGCCCGCCGGCGCCGCTCTCCCGCGGCTACGGCATAGGTCCCCTCCCCCGCCGGCGTCACGATCAGGCTGGACAGCAGTCCGACAGCCGCGATGTTGTCCGCGAACGCCGGGATCTTCTCGGCCGGCCCCTTTCGGACATTGTCCGGGGAGGCCACAAGCTGCGCCAGCGGGATCATGGTCACGGCGGCTGGGGTCACAGCAGGCGCCGCCGCCACCTTGTCCTTCGGCTGCCGCTTCGCCTTCGGCGTGCGGTCTGCCTTCGGTGCCTGGGCCTTGCTGGTCTTCGATGCACGCGCGGCCTTGCCGCCTTTGCTCTTGGTCTCTGTGGTCATGGCTATGGGTCCTTGAAAGGCTCTGTCGGGTGGTTCGGGTGCGCCGCGGCCGGGATGTGCTAGATCCCCTGCCCCGCCGGGTCGGTTTCAGCCGGCGCCCTCGGCGGCCGCGAGCTGGTCGTGAATGTCGCGGGCCTGGGCGACGAGTTCGCCAAGCACGTCCGGACGAATGCGGCCAAGCGCGCGCAGGAAGCCGCCGGGTCCGGTGGCCCCGTCGACACAGTCAATGGTCGTGTAGACCGCGACTTCCAGAACGGTTTCGTCATCCGCACCGTCAAGCGTCTCAAGTATTCGTTGGGCGTCCATATTGGCCGGTCCTTCTGTTCTTTCGATCAGGCAGCCCAAGCGCGTCCTGATGCTTGTATTATGCGTCCTGCCGCATATTAAAGCAAGAACAAAACGGGACCTTCGGTCGCGTTCGGGCATGAAAAACCCCGCCGCAGGCGGGGTCGTTCAGGGTGGGAGCCTGGGTCTGGCCGGTCGGCGCTAGGTCCCGGTTCGGGTCCGAGCTGCGGCGCGTGCGCGGCGCAACTCGCGCAGGGTGGGCAGCCCGGCCGCCTTTCGCTCGGCGTCGATGCGGGCGCCGGCCTCGAAGGCGGCGACCATGTCGCCGCCGGCGTGCATACCGGCGCCCGACGGGGTCCACCATCCGGGCAGGTCATAGCTGTAGCTGCCGCCGTCCTGGGTGGTGAAGCTCTGCCGTCGCACGCCGCGGCTCATGCGTTCCCCGGTTTCGGGGTGGCGTTCGTCGTCGTCATCTCCAGGGGCGGTCATCGTCACGTTCCTTGAAGGACAGCAGCCGGAAGGCCCGCAGGCCGGTGTCGGTGAACTTAACATAGTACGTCATTCCCTCGAATGGCACATGGTAGACATCCTGCCAGCGGCGATGATCGTGCTTGGCGGTCATCGACTTGTAGAAGTGGTGCGCCTTCATCGACAGGATGCAGCGGGTCCATGAAGCGATATCGAAGCCCAGGATCACGGCACTGTGGATCGCGGTCGTGGTCGCCAGCTTCGGCCGGTCCGGCACCATGCACCACCGCAGCCAGTACCGCTGAAACTCCTCCAGGTCATGTGTCGGCGTGCGCTTGTCCATCCCGCCCCGGCCCCCTCGATCTCTCAGCCTGCCGCGTCACACAGGGCCGGCACCGCCTATGCGGCGGCCGCCTCCCCTTCCCCCTCGTCGTCATCGTCCAGGCACGACTTGCCATAGACAACGTCATCCGGCGCCCGCAGCTTCCTATCCCACTCCATGCTCCAATCGCCGGCGAACATCAGCCGCCTGACCTGGGCAAGGTTCTCCATCGGGAACGGCCCGTAGACCTGCGCGTCGTGACTGTTCTGCACCGACCACAGCCCCTTGCCCCAGGGCCAGCTGCCGATGCTCATCGGCGCCTTCCGCGCCCGCATCCGCTCCAGCCGCCGCACCGCCGCCTCCCGGTTCTTCAACCTCCGCTCCATGATCGTCAGCGGGTGGGGATGGTCCCTCCAGTAATCGAACATCCCTCGCCTCCGGCTCCGGTTCCCAAGGCCGGAGGCCTTCCCCCGTCCTTCGGACGGGTTCAGGCCCCGTCCTGAACCCCGAGTTCGCGCGGAGCAGGGGGTAGCAAGCGGAGGGAGGATT
>MDTD01104999.1_pt1 | contig 17401 bp, 15 predicted proteins | sample 811221 | NCBI WGS metagenome assembly MDTD01 (sample SAMN05326646, study PRJNA326480) | marine metagenome | isolation source: seawater | place: Pacific Ocean: South West | collected 2011 | reverse complement strand
CTGGCGGGGGCGACCCTAGGGATAGTGCCACAGAAAAAAAACCGCCTTATCAAGGCAAGGGTGAAAAGGTGTGGTAAGAGCACACCGGATTTTTGGTAACAAAAATCGCACGGCAAACCCCACTGGGAGCAAGGCTAAATAGAGGTAACGTTGCGATTTATCGCTAAAAATAATCCTTAATTTGTTACCTGGGTTAGCTGCTTGAGCTTTAGTGTGAGCTAAAGCCTAGATAAATGACATCTTAAATGACAGAACCCGGCTTATAGACTATCTGGCTAAACAAAAAAATTCCAAAAAATGTTCATATTTTGTACTTTAAGTAAAAAAAGTATTATATTGACTATTCTTATAAAACCCATAATATCCCATATAATCCCAAAATGGAGGGTAAACAAAACTTGTGAATAAATATTTAAAGAAGAAAAAAAATGTTCTTATCAAGTTACGAAAACAAATTAGACAAAAAAGGGAGGGTTTCTGTGCCTGCATCTTTTAGAGCACATTTAAATAATATGGGATTTAATGGTTTCATTGCTTATCCCTCTTTTAGCAACCCTGCCTTAGAAGCCTGTTCTCAAAATAGAATTGAAAAATTATCTGATTCTATAGACACATTAAATCCATTTGAAGAAAAAAGAGATTATTTTGCAACATCAGTGTTATCAGAGAGTTCAAATTTACAATTTGATTCTGAAGGTAGAGTTTTAATAACTGAAAAACTACTATTACATGCTAAAATAAAAAATCATGTGTTATTTGTTGGCTTAGGAAAAACTTTTCAAATCTGGGAACCAAAAAACTTTTTAAAATTTAAATCTGTAGCTAGAAAAAAAGCCTTTCAAAATAGATCAAGTTTAAAATGGGATAATAATAAAGAAATGGGGGAATAATGACTATAAATGTAGGCGGGGGAGAACTAAAAGAATTAAAACCAAGGATTCTGGTTTTAGGAGTTGGTGGAGCTGGTGGTAACGCAATTAATGCGATGATCGAGGCAGGACTTGAAGGAGTAGAATTTGTAGCTGTAAATACGGATGCTCAAGATTTAAGTGTAAACAAAGCTCACGCGAAAATTCAAATTGGAATGAATTTGACAAAAGGACTAGGTGCAGGTGCAAAAAATGATATAGGACAAGCTGCGGCCGACGAGTCTTTAAGTGAAATAGTAAATTACATACAAGGTAGCAACATGATATTCATAACTGCTGGAATGGGAGGAGGCACTGGTACCGGCGCTTCACACGTCATCGCTAAAGCAGCGAAAGAATTAAATATTCTTACAGTAGGGGTAACTACTCTACCTTTTTCTTATGAGGGTCCAAAAAGAATGAAAAGGGCTGTTGAAGGATTAGAAGAATTGAAGAAACACTTAGACACAGTGATTGTTGTTCCTAATCAAAACTTGTTTAAAATAGCTAATGAGACTACAACTTTTGAAGAGTCTTTCTCTTTATCAAATGATGTTCTTAAACACGGCGTTCAAAGCATAACAGATTTGATGGTGAGACCTGGAATGATTAATCTTGACTTTGCAGATGTTGAAACAGTTATGAGCGCTATGGGCAAAGCCATGATGGGAACTGGTGAAGCAGAAGGAGAAAATAGAGCCTCAATTGCAACTGATATGGCACTTAATAATCCTTTGATAGATGAATATTCTCTTCAAGGAGCTAAAGGATTGTTAGTAAATATTACTGGAGGAAAAGATATTACTCTTTTTGAAGTTGACCAAGCAGTAAATAAAATTAGAGCTGAAGTAGATCCAGATGCTGAGTTAATTTTTGGAGCTATCAAAGATGAGAATATGAATGGTAAAATAAGGGTGTCTATAGTGGCAACAGCCTTAGATGGACACAAGCCAGAGACTAAAAGAGTTTTAAATATGGTAAGTAGGATACATAACAGAAACACTGGTTACTCAGAAAATTTATTTTCTAATAAAACACATTTAGAAAATCCCATCAATTCAATAGATGGAGCAACTGCTCTAAAACTAGACCAAGAAGTTGATGTAAAAGAGGTTAATGACAGCACCCAGGAAGATCATCATTCATCTGATCTAGCACAAGGTATATCTTTGGAGAATGCCTCATATATAGAATCTCAAGATTTTAATGTTGGTTCAAATTCTAGTAATGAATTTATAGATGATAACCTTAAAGAGGAGGCTCCGAGGCTTTTCTCAGAAGATAAAGTTGAGGCAGTTGATGAAACTGTGAATACTCTAGAGGGCAAGGAATCAAATCAAAATTTATTTGGCGATGACCAAAAGATTGATGATGATGATGATGATTTTGAAATTCCCGCATTTTTGAGAAAACAAAAATTTTAATGAAAAACTGTCTTAAAAATGAATACTCAAAAATCTTCGTCAAAGATTACACATATACCAGTTTTATTAGAGGAGGTAATTGATTTATGTTCGCCAAAAATTGGCGGACGGTATCTTGATTGCACTTTTGGTGGTGGTGGAATTTCTGAAGAATTACTAGGTTTTGATAACACCAATGTTCTTGCTATTGATAGAGATAAATTCGTAATTCGCTTTGCAGAAAAATTAAAGAGAAAATATCCTAGTAGATTTAATTTTTACAATGAAAAGTTTAGCAATTTGGAGTTGGTGGCTAAAGATAACTTTGACGCTATAATATTTGACTTAGGTGTCTCAAGTTTTCAGATTAAAAATCTCGATAGGGGATTTTCATTTAATTCTAAAAACAATCTAGATATGTCTATGGGTTTAAATGAGATCACTGCGCTTCAGGTAGTAAATAATTTGAGTCAACAAAATTTAAAATATATTTTGAGGTTATTTGGGGAAGAAAAAGAAGCTGGTATAATATCTAAAAACATTATTAAAGAAAGAAAATTAAAAAAATTTAAAAATGCACAGGATTTAGTTAAAATTATAAAAAAATCTAAAAAAAAAAATTTCAAAAATAAAATTGATCCTAGCACCCAGTCTTTTCAAGCATTACGTATATTCGTAAATAAAGAAATAACCGAATTGATTGAAGGAATTTCTTACGCTACAAAATTATTAAAACCTAATGGAAAATTAATTGTAATCTCATTTCACTCTTTGGAAGATAAAATTGTTAAATATTTTTTCAAAAATTATTCAGAAAATAGATCAATAGGTTCTAGATATTTTCCATCAGAGAATACAAATTATAGTTTATTTACATCTTATAAAAATAAAATTATAAAACCCTCTTTAAAAGAGATAAATAAAAACCCATCATCTAGATCAGCTAAATTAAGATATGCCGTAAGAAGTGAGAATGATTTTAAAAAACCTAACGAATTATTTCTAAAATTTGATAATTTTTTACAACTGGAGAAATTGAATGTTTAAAGGAAAATTTTTTATATCATTTGTTATTTTCTCGCTATTAATGATTTTTACCTCATTTATTAAAACTGAGACTAGACTACTTGAAAAACAAATAAGTTTTTTTGAAAACAAAAATAATTCTATTAAAAACGAAATTTATACTAGTCAAATTGATTATTATTATTTATCATCACCAAACAACCTAAAAAAAAAAATAGAATCTTTTCACACAATTGATTATCAACCAGTAAAATATTCTAATATTTTCTTATCATTAAGTAACTATTTAAAAAAAGATCTAAAACTCACAAAAAATAACTTTAATGAAAAAAAAGAAAAAAAATAAATTATATAATTCTAATCAAAGAAGTTTTTATTTTGAGGATTATTTGGAAACAAACTCATTAAATAAAAAAAGAAATAATTCACAAATTTCAGAAGATAGAATTTATATTCTTTTTTTTTTATTTTTTTCTTTAATTTTTATATTTTCAATTAAAATAATTTCTATATCTTTACAAAAACCTAAGATTTTAAAACATAACAATAACCCTGGTCAATTTGTACCTATCAGAAGAGATATCATTGATAGGAACGGAATATTATTATCTAGAAATATAAATTCTTTTCATGCTGCTGTCAGAAGTAATTTAGTTAAAGATAAAAAAAAATTTCTTGTTAAATTAAAAATATTATTTCCAGATTACGATCATAAAAGTATAGAAAAAAAGTTGAGAAATAAAAAATACTTTTATTTAAAAAAAAGAATTACTGAAAATGAGAAAAAAAAACTTTGGTCTTTAGGTGAAAAAAGTATAATTTTCGAACCTTTTCAAACTCGAATTTATCCTCATGCTGATTTGTACAGTCACGTTTTAGGTCAAATAGATAACGATAATTTTGGTATATCTGGTTTAGAGAAATCATTTGACCTTGATCTTAAAAACAAAAATAAAATAACATCACCGTTTATAATAAGCATGGATACCAATTTGCAATATATAATTCAAAATGAATTGAAAAATTCTATGGAAATATTTAAGGCAAAAGGAGCTGCTGGTCTGCTTATGGACTCAAATAATGGAGAGATTCTCTCCTTAGTTTCTTTACCTAATTTTGATATTAATAAAAGGCAAAAAATTTCAGATAGAAACTATAATAATAAAATAACAAATGGAGTGTTTGAGCTTGGATCTATTTTTAAAACTTTTACAGTCGCGTTAGCTATTGATAAAAAAATAGTCGAGCCAAATACACTTATTAAAAATATCCCAAAAAAAATTAAATGTTCTCGTCACGAAATATCAGATATAAAAGAGTTTCCAAAAGATTTAACAGTAGAAGATATCTTAATTAGATCATCTAATGTTGGTACTCTTAAGATAGCCAGAAAAATCGGTGAGGAACAACTTAAAAAATTTTTCAATGATTTAAACTTATTGAAAAAAATAAAATTTGATATTGAGGAAGTTGGTACACCACATAATTTTACTTGGAATAAATGTAAATTAGAGACAGTATCTTTTGGAAGGGGTATAACTACAACTCCATTGCAAGCAAGTTCGGCTTATGCAAGTTTAATAAACGGTGGGAGATTAGTTAATCCAACGTTATTAATTAAAAATAAAGACAGTATTGAAAAAAGAGTAATTTCTAATGAAACTAGTATTAAAATAAAAAAAATTTTAAGAAAAGTAGTGTCTGATAAAGAGGGAACCGCAAGCTTATCTAACGTGTTTGGGTATCAAGTCTCTGGTAAAACTGGAACCTCACAGTATTATAAAAACAAAAAAAAAAATACAAATACATTTATTTCAGTTTTCCTTGCAGATAAAAAAAAATATATTTTGTTGGTAATGCTTGATGATCCGCAAGTTGCCAAAGATTTGATATACAATTATAGGGGCTTAAAGATAAAATCTTACAGAAATGAGGCTGGGTGGAATGCGGTTTATGCAGCCGGCAAAATAATAGAACAAATTGGACCTATTTTAGCCATAAACAAGAATAATCTTTTGGATAAAAATGTTATTAAAAAACTTAATTAAGAATTGTCCAAAAGAGTTTGAAAAAAAAATTATCAAAGGTTTGGCAATCGACAGCAGAAAAATAAAAAAAGGGTTTATTTTTTTTGCATTAACAGGTTCAAAACTTGAAGGAACTAAATTCATAAATCATGCCATCAAAAAAGGCGCCAGTGTTATAATTTGTAATAGCGGCGCTAGACTTAAACTTACTAGATACCCAATATTAAAAGTTAAAAACGTGCAAAAAGCTTTAGCACAAGCTTGCTGTAAGTTTTACAAAGATAAGCCAAGAAATGTCATAGCAGTAACTGGTACCAATGGTAAAAGTTCAGTTGCAAATTTTTTCTTACAAATTTTTAATTTAAATAAAATACCAGCTGCATCCATAGGGACTCTTGGAACGATGCAAAAAAATAAAATTAAGAGGAATCAATTAACAACTCCAGATATCGTATCTTTGCATAAAGAACTGTACAATTTAAAAAGACAGGGAGTAAATAATGTGATTGTAGAAGCTTCAAGTCATGGTTTACAACAAGGTAGATTAGACGGTATAAATTATAAAGCAGGTATATTTACAAATTTTAGTCAAGATCATTTAGATTATCATAAATCTTTAAATAATTATTTTAATTCAAAAATGATACTATTTTCTATTTTGTTAAAAAAGAATAATTATTTAATAACCGATAGTAATTTAAAAGAATTTTCAAAAATAAAAAATATTTGCAAAAATAAAAAAAAATTAATAGATATTAATAACCAAAAATATAAAATTTATAATTTTGATGAAAAATTTAGATTACTTGGAGATTTTCAATTTAAAAATCTAATGATGTCCATAATAGCCTCGAATATTTGTGGGATAAGTTTAAAAAAAATTAGTTCAATAATAAAAAATATCAGGCATGTTGACGGCCGATTGGAACTAATCAAAACCTTGCCTAATAAAGCTAAAATTTATGTTGATTATGCACATACACCTGATGCATTAGCATGTGCATTAAAAACATTAAAAGAAAACTATAATAGCAAACTAAGTATTGTGTTCGGCTGTGGAGGTAATAGAGATAGGTCAAAAAGAAAAAAAATGGCAATTATTGCAAAAAAATATTGTGATCAAATTTATGTTACGGACGATAATCCAAGATATGAAAACCCAAAAAAAATTAGAGAAGAAATCATTAGATATTTAGATAAAAAAAAATCTTATAATATTGGAGATAGAAGAAAAGCTATTGAAAAAGCTATTTCAAATTCAAATTTTAATGAGTTGATTTTAATAGCAGGTAAAGGACATGAGGATCATCAAGATTATGGAAAAAAGAGATTCAATTTTTCAGATAAGATTACTGTAAAAAAAATTAATTTTAAAAAAAAATATCAACATGATAATTTTAATTCATATCTATTAAACCAAATATTAAAAAATAAAAAAAAAATTAATTTTGAAGGCGTAACTATAGATTCTAGATCTTGTAAAAAGAATAACTTATTTGTTGCTTTGAGAGGTAAAAACCATAATGGAAATAAGTTTGTAAATAATGCAAAAAAGAATGGTGCAAGTTTATGTATTGGAACTTTAAAAAGAAAACAAAAAAAATATGTACAAGTAAATAATACACTTAAATTTTTAGAAAAATTAGCATTGTTAAAAAGAAAAAAAATTCCTGCAAAAGTTATTGCAATAACTGGAAGTGCAGGGAAAACTACAATGAAATTTATGATAGGAAAAATTTTAGGCAAATACGGAAAAACTTATTTTCCACCCAAATCTTATAACAACAATATTGGTGTTCCTCTTAGCATGTCTAATTTAGAATATAATCATGAGTATGGTGTTTTTGAAATAGGCATGAATAAGCCAGGCGAGATTAATTCATTATCAAAAATTGTTAAACCGGATATAGCAATTATTACCAATATTGCTGAGGCACATATTGAAAATTTTAAAGATTTATCAGGAATAGCAAAAGAAAAATCGAGTATAATTAATCACGTTGTAAATGGAGGAACGATTATTCTAAATCGAAGTGATAAATACTTTAGTTATATGTTTAAAAAATCAAAAAGAAAAAATTTAAAAATTATTACTTTCGGTTACAAAAATAATGCTGATATTTTCCCTATTAAAATTAAATCAATTGGAAATAAAGAATACTATAAGATAAATTATTTCAATAAAATTATAAATCTAGAAAGTAAGAGTTCTAAAATTTTAAATATTTTAACAACTTTAGCAGTTTTAAAAAGTTTAAATTTAGATGTAAAATATATTCAAAAATTTTTTCTTAATTTCAACAATATAGACGGTAGAGGAAAAATATTTTCAATTAAAAGTAAAAATAAGACTTTTAAATTAATTGATGAGAGTTACAATGCAAATCCACTCTCAGTAAAAGAAGCAATAAATGGTTTTTCTAAAATTAAAACTATAGAGAATGCAAAAAAATATATTTTACTTGGCGATATGCTTGAGTTAGGTAAAAAATCAGAATTATATCACAAGAGAATATCAAAAATTATTAATAATTCTAATATTAATAAATTTTTCGCTTTAGGACATCATATTATAAATACTTTTAAATTTGTAAAAAAAACTAAGAGGGGTAATATATTACATTCAGAAAAGGATTTTGAGGAAGTAGTCCAGCCAATATTAAAACGAAACGACTATATTATGATAAAAGGATCTAACGCAACAGGACTAAACCAAATTACCAAAAGGTTAATTAAAAGTTCAAGATATGCTTTATAACTTTTTAATATCATTAATTGATCAGTTTTCGTTTTTGAACGTTTTTAAATATATTACTTTTAGAACAGGCTTGTCGGTTGGCACATCATTATTGATTGTATTTTTGATTGGAGGTCCACTCATCAAACTTTTTTCAAAAAATCAAATCAGTGGACCTATTCGCCAAGACGGTCCAATTGATCATATAATACAAAAATCAGGCACACCAACCATGGGCGGTTTAATTATAATAATCGGCATTATAGGAAGCACTTTATTATGGGCAGACCTTAACAATGCATTTATTTGGGTTCTTATATTTGTCTCATTGAGTCTTGGAGGTCTAGGATTTATTGACGATCTTCTTAAAATAAAACTTAAAAATTCTAGAGGTTTAAATTCGAAAATGAAATTATTTGGCCAGTTATTAATCGGACTGATTGCAATGATCATATTAATCGAATATTCAAACCACGAATACTTATATGAATTATATTTTCCCTTTTTTAAAAATATAATTTTAAATTTAGGGCTATTTTTTATTCCATTTGCTATATTTATAATCGTAGGTGCTTCAAACGCTGTAAATTTAACAGATGGTCTTGATGGACTTGCAACTGTCCCTGTGATGTTGGTCGCATTATCTTTCACTTTGATATGCTACGTAGTTGGGAATACTATTTTTGCAGAATACTTACAAATTCAATATATACCTAACGTTGGTGAACTATCTATTTTTTGTGGCTCGATAGTTGGCGCGTGTTTAGGATTTTTATGGTATAACGCTCCTCCAGCCAAAATATTTATGGGTGATACAGGCTCATTATCACTCGGAGGGTCATTAGCAGCTGTAGCAATAATCGCAAAACATGAAATTGTTTTAGCTATTGTTGGTGGGCTTTTTGTTTTAGAAACAGTTTCTGTTATTATACAAGTTATCTCTTATAAACTTACAGGTAAAAGAGTTTTTAAAATGGCACCTATACACCATCACTTTGAAAAAAAGGGGTGGGCTGAGTCTACTATTGTAATTAGATTTTGGATAATAGCTATTATTTTAGCATTAATTGGTCTTGCAACTCTTAAATTAAGATAATTCAAATGCAAAAAAAAAAAATTGATTTTAACAATAAAAATCTTTTGATTTATGGTTTAGGCGTAACGGGAAAATCAGTAATTAGATATTTCAAGAAAAAAAAAATAATTAATTTTTCAACTTGGGACGATAACATTTCATTACAAGATAAAAACAAGATAGTCTCAAAAAAGTTATTATTAAAGAAAATAAATTATTTTGATTATATAATAGTAAGTCCAGGCATAAATCTTAAAAGTCAATTACCAAAAAAAATATTAAAAAAAATGAAGAGCAAAATACTAACTGATTTAGATTTATTTTTTTTAGAAAATGAATTATTTAAAACAATTATAATTACTGGCACCAACGGAAAATCGACAACTTGTAAAATAATGGAGCACGTTTTAAAGCAACATAAAAAAAAGGTAAATTTATGTGGTAATATTGGTATTCCAATACTTGACCAAAAAATCTCAAATAATTCTTATGTAATAATTGAAGCATCTTCATTTCAACTTCACTATTCAAAGTTTTTAAGAGCAGATGTGTCTATGATATTAAACTTAACAAAAGATCATATTGATTGGCATTCAAACTTCAAAAACTATAAGGATGCAAAATTTAATATTTTTACAAATCAAGACAAAAATAATTATGCTTTATTAAGCTCCAAAGATTTAATAAAAGATTTTAAATCAAAAAAATTAAAATCTAAACTTATCAAAGTGAATTTTTCCAATATTAAGAAATTTTCATTTAAAAATAATTACCTTAACTCAAAGATAAATAAGGAAAATTTAAGTTTTGTGTACGAAACTATGAGAATATTAAAATTAAACCCTAATAAATTTATTAAAAGTTTAGATAATTTTAAAGGATTACAACATAGACAAGAATTTTTCTTAAAAAAAGGGAACGTAAAATTTATTAACGACTCTAAGGCTACAAGTTTTGCATCTACTAAAAATGCTCTAATAAGTTTTAAAAATATTTATTGGATAGTTGGAGGTAAACCAAAAACGAGCGAGGCTTTTTCTTTGAGAAAATTTAAAAAAAATATACTCAAAGCTTACATAATTGGAAAATATGTAAATTTTTTCAGAGATAAATTAATAAGTCAGGTTAAGTTTAAAGTTTCGAGAAATATGAAAAATGCAATAAAGGATATTTTAAAAGATCTCCAAAACGAAAAAGTTCATAAAAATTACACCATTTTACTAAGCCCAGCTAGTGCATCGTACGATCAATATAAAAATTTTGAAGAAAGAGGTAAATTTTTTAAAAAAATAGCAAGATTTTATGCAAGAAAATTTATTTAAAAATTTAATAATAAATTATTGGAGAAATATAGATAAAAAAATTTTAATTAGTTTTTTAATTTTATTTATCTTAGGTTTATTTTTTTCCTTTTCATCTACCTCAACATTGGCCGGTGAAAGGCTTGACAAAGATAATTATTTTTTTTTCTCAAAACATCTAATATTCACAATTTCTTCAGTTGCACTTATGATTTTAATCTCCTCAATAAATCTCAAAATTGTAAAAAAAATGACGATACCTCTATTTCTAATTTCATTATTATTATTAATTTTGGTAAATTTTATTGGTATAGAAGTTAAAGGATCAAAGAGATGGTTAAACTTATATTTATTTCAATTACAACCAATTGAAATACTTAAACCCTTTTTCATATTGATTACTGCAACACTTCTCTCATTAAATGATAAAAAAAAATTTGTATTTAATTACTTTTTTAGTTTTTTTATTTTGTTGATTATTGTTTTTTTACTCATAAATCAGCCAGACATAGGTCAAACAATATTATTGATCACTACTTGGGGTACGATAATCTTTTTATCAGGTGTTAATGTTTTTTTTATTATTAGTATGGTTTTAGTATTTTTTGGAATATTAGGATCAGCAGTAATTTTTTTACCAGAAAAGTTTGGTTACATCACAAAGAGACTTACAACTTTTTTTGATCCTGAAAAAGGTGACAGTTTCCAGTCAGATAAAGCCTTAGAGGCAATCAAACAAGGTGGATTAAAAGGTCAAGGAATGGGTGAAGGAATATTAAAAGACAGTGTCCCTGAAGCTCACACTGATTATATAATAGCTGTGATAACAGAAGAATTTGGATCAATGATTTCGATTTTAATAATTTGTATTTTTCTATATGTAGCCTTTAGAGTTATAAAATTATGTTTAAACGAGGAGGAAGATGATTTGAAAATTTCTCTTGCTGGTTTAATTACTATTTTAATTTATCAAACTTTTATACATGTTGGTGTCAATACTAATTTATTACCAACAACAGGCATGACTTTGCCCTTTTTGAGCTATGGAGGATCTTCTTTAATAGGCAGTTCAATATTAGCTGGAGTAATTTTAAACTTTACAAAAAATAGATATGATGTCGGGTAAATTAAAAAACAAGATAGTTATCGCATCAGGGGGTACTGGTGGACATATATTTCCAGCTATAAGTTTATCAAGTTATTTAAAAGACAAATATCATATAAAATTGACTACTGATAAAAGAGGTAAAAATTATATCGATAATATAAATCAAAATTTTGAGATTAAATTAATTAGCGCAAGCACTATTTTCCAAAAAAATCCCTTTAAAATCGTTTACTCTATTTTTTTGATTTTATTTTCAATAATAGAGTCTGTGATATTTCTGATAAATTTTAATCCAAAAATAATTATTGGGATGGGAGGTTACTCATCATTTCCAATATGTGTGGCAGCAAGAGTATTAAGAATTCCTGTCATCATTTATGAAAATAATTTAGTTATTGGTAAGGCTAATAAATACCTTCTGCCAATAGTAAATCAAATTTTTTTATCTTTTTCTGAAACTAAAAAAATAAATCCTAAATATAAAAGCAAAATTTTTTTGAGTGGTAGTATTATTCGGAAAGAAGTTGAAAATTATAAACATATAGCAGATTTCAATAAAGAAAAAATAAAAATTGTAATTATGGGAGGCAGTCAAGCTGCAGAAATCTTTGGAACCCAACTTCCTCGAATATTCAAAAAATGTCAAAATAATGGAATTAATCTAAGTGTTGTTCAGCAATGTCTTAACTCACAAAAGGAAGAACTTACTAATTTTTATAAAGAAAAAAATATAGGGAATGAAGTTTTTACATTTAGATCCGATGTAACCAATATTTTTAAATCTGCTACTATCGTTATAACTAGAGGAGGCGCTTCTGCTCAAGCAGAACTGGTTAATTGTAATATTCCTTATATTGTCATTCCTTTAAAATATTCAGCTGATAATCATCAATTAGAAAATGCACTGTACTATGAAAAAAAAGGTTGTAATATTTTAGTGCAAGAGGATGAAATTGATACAAAATTATTCGAATTGATAAAAAAAATCAATAAGGATAGATCTATACTGCACAAGATCGTGCAAAATCAACAAAAATTATCAAATCAAAACGTTTTAGAAAAAGTTAAGAATCAAATAGAAATAATAATTAACAATTAAATGACAAATTTAAATATCGGTAAAAACGAAATTATTCATTTTATAGGGATTGGTGGGATCGGTATGAGTGGTCTAGCTCAAATAATGAAAATAATGGGATTAAATGTTCAAGGCAGCGATATTACAAAAAACAAAAACACTGAAAATTGCAAAAAAATAGGAGTAAAAGTTTTTTATGGCCATAAAAAAAAAATATAACGAGAGCAAGCATAGTAGTAAAATCCTCTGCTATCAAAAAAAATAACATTGAAATTTTGGAAGCAAAAAAAAGAAAAATTCCGATATTTGAAAGAGTCGAAATGCTTGCAAATATAGTGTCTTTAAAAAAGAATATAATAATAAGTGGATCTCACGGAAAAACTACAACGACCTCCTTAGTTGGTAAAATATTAACCTCCTCAAAAATTGACCCAACAATAATTAATGGTGGAGTTATTAATTCTTTAGGAAGCAATGCCAAACTTGGAAAAAGCGATTGGACTGTTCTAGAGGCCGATGAATCTGATGGAAGTTTTTTAAAATTACCAATAAATTACTCGATAGTTACAAATATAGATAATGAACATTTAGACTTTTACAAAAATTTTAGTAATTTAAAAAATTCCTTCATAAAATTTATTGATAAAACCCCTCCAATCGGTAAATCCTTTATATGCATTGATGATAAAAATATTAAGGGATTAATTAAAAATTTATCGACAAAAAACTATCTTACTTATGGCTTAAATGTTAATGCGGATTATAGAATTAAAAATATTAAATATTATAAAGACAAAACTAAATTTGATATTATTATAAAAAATTTTAATGGTAAAAAAAGAATTCTAAAGAACATTTTCCTCAAATTAAATGGCGAGTACAATGTTAAAAATGCTACTGCAGCTATTTCCATATGTTTAAACTTGGGAGTAAAGATTAAAGTAATTAAAAAAGCTTTAAATAACTTTTCTGGAGTTCAAAGAAGAATGACGAAAATTTTTATAAAAAATAAAAATCATTTTTTTGATGATTATGCTCATCATCCGACTGAAATTCAATCGGTGCTTAGTGGTGTTAAAGAAATTTCTGGATCAAAAAAAATTATTTCAATATTTCAACCCCACAGATTTTCAAGAGTCCAACAACTAAAAACACAGTTTGCAAATTCATTTAAAGATACTAGTCTCGTAATTCTTTGCCCTATTTATTCTGCTGGCGAAAGACTAGATAAAAATTACAATCATATTGATTTTGCAAAAATGATTAGTAAATATTCAAAGGTCCAAGTACTTTTGATTAAAAATGTAGAAGAACTTATTAATTATTTAAAAAAATCTTTAGTAAGTGATGAAATTGTAATAGGAATGGGAGCTGGAAGTATATCCAATTGGATGAGACAATTAGAAAAAAATTTATGATTATTGACAAAAAAAATCTTAAAGAAAATTTTGATAAAAGTTTAATTTTCAATGAGACTTTATCTAAATACAGCTGGTTCAACATAGGTGGGCCCGCTGAAATATTTTTTAGACCTGATAATGAAAATCAATTAATAGAATTTATAAAAAAAATTAAAAATTTAAATCTTGAAATCAATATTATTGGAGCTGGCTCTAATACTTTAATTAGAGATGGAGGTATAAAGGGTATAACTATTAAGTTAAGTTCAAAATTCTCTTATTGTAATTTATTCGACAATAACACAGTTGAAGTTGGTGCAGCCACTCTAGACAAAAATATATCAAATTTTGCAATGAAAAACTCTATTTCAGGTATGGAATTTCTATCGTGCATACCAGGAACAATCGGTGGATCAATTATAATGAATAGTGGATGCTATAACCATGAAATATCTAAAATATTGACCTCTATTAAAACAATCAACCATCATGGTGAAGTAAAAATTATTGAAAGTAAAGATATTAAATTTGGATACAGGAAAACAAATTTACCTAGAGATCTTATTATAATTTCTGCAATGTTAAAAGGTAAAAAAGAAGAAAAAAATAAAATTGAAAAAATGCAAACATCTTTTATTGAAAAAAAAAAATTAACTCAACCTTCTCAAGTTAAAACGTGTGGAAGCACATTCAAAAATCCAAAAGATAAAAAAGCTTGGGATTTGATAGGTCAGTCAGATTGCGGAGGTCTAAAAGTTGGAAAAGCCAAGATATCCGAAAAACATTTTAATTTTTTCATTAATGAAGGAAATGCTTCATCATCAGAAGTCGAAGAACTAATAAATTTAGTCAAGGACAAAGTATACAAAAAAACAGGAGTTAATTTAGAACTAGAGATTAAATTAATAGGGGAGAACTAACTTTGAAAAAAAAAGTTTTATTGGTTTTAGGTGGAACTTCAAAAGAAAGACAGGTGAGTTTAAAAAGTGGATTAGCATGTTATGAGGCTATTAAAAAGTTAGGATATGCCGTAAAAAAATTTGACCCTCTTAAAGAGCATTTAGCGTCAATTAAAAAAAAAAAATTTAAAATAATTTTTAACGCATTACACGGAAAAGGAGGAGAAGATGGTGTAATTCAAACTTATTTTGAGTTCTTAAAAATTCCTTATACCCACTCAGGTATAATTTCATCATTAAATGCAATGAATAAAATTATTTCAAAAAAAATATTTATTGCTAATAAAATTCGTACACCCAAGTATTTCATTTTAAATAAGACTGATTACAGCGGAAAAAATTTAAAAAAACTAATACAAAAAAAAAGGATTACATTTCCAATAGTTTCAAAACCAATAAATGAAGGGTCTAGCATAGGTGTCAAAATTTGTTTAAATTTTAAATCTTTAAAGAAACACTCAAAATTTCTTCTTAAGAAATACGATGATATAATTAATGAAAGCTTTATAGGTGGGCAGGAAATTCAAGTTGCAACAATTAATAATAAAGCTCTTGGGGCAATTGAACTAAGGCCTAAGAGAAATTTTTATGATTATAAAGCTAAATATTCTAAGTCTGCAAAAACTGAACATATAATGCCAGCTGATTTGACAAAAAAAAACTATAAAAAAGTTTTAAAAATAGCTGAAAAAACTCACAAAGCTTTGAAATGCAGAGGTGTTACAAGATGCGACTTTAAATTTTGGAAAAATAAATTTTATCTTTTAGAAATTAATACTCAACCTGGTATGACGAGTTTATCTTTAGTTCCAGAAATAGCTAAATATAAAAATATCACATTTACACAGCTTGTAAAAAAAATAATACTTGATGCTGGTATTAATAAATAATTAATGTTTAGGTGGAAATTTATATTATTTTTATCATTCTTGATTTTAATTTTTTCAACTTATGTCCCAAAAGAAAATACCAATAACAACGGTTTTTTTATGATAAAAAATATCTTAATTGAAGGTGATATTAAATTAAATCTACCAAAGTTAGAAAAAAAATTTTCTACTATAGAGGGAAAAAATCTTTTTTTTATTTCTAAGACTGATATCGAAAAAATTCTTGATTCCTTTAACACTATTAAGAAAGTTGAAATAAAAAAAATTTACCCTGACACAATTAAACTTAATATAGAAGAAAAAAAAATCATAGGGGCGACTTTCCAAAATGGAAAAAAATTTTTAATTATTGATGATTCTAACTTAATAAAAATAAGTGAAATTAACAAAATTAAAAGCAAGGATCTTATTATTGTTGAAGGTAATATTGAAAATTATTTAAAATTATATGAAAATTTTAAATCTATTGACTTTGATACTAGAGATATCAAAAGTGTAAAATACCATGATATTGGCAGGTGGGATGTAGAATTAAAAAATGGTATAAAGATAAAGTTACCTGTTGAAAATTATGTTTTAAGTTTAAAAAACTTTTTATCTTTGCAGAAGGAGAAAAAAATAATGAAATTTAGTATATTTGATTACAGAATCAAAGATGAGCTTATATTAAAATGATTATTGATAAACCAAAACTATTTTTAGAAATAAATGATGAAAACGTTGTACTTCTTTGTGGTAAATTTAATGAGAACTTTGATTTAAAGATACTATTTAAAGAGATCTATAATTCCAAAAATTTTAAACTGGGGTTTCTTAATAATTCGAACGATTTTTTTAAGATAATTCAAAATGCTATATTTAAGGTTGAAAAAGAGATCAATTACACTTTTAAGAATTTAATTTTGATCTTAGACTCTCCAGAAATTACAAGTGTAAATATTTCTGGCTCAAAAAAATTAAGTCAATCACAGATAAATGAAGATGATATAACATTTATCCTAAATAACTTAAAACAAAGCATCAAAGATAATTATAAAAATTATTCTATCCTTCATTTATTTAATACAAATTTTACTTTAGATGAAAAGATTTTCGATAACCCACCAGTAGGATTAATCGGCGATAAATACTATCATGAATTATCCTTTTTTTTATTACCTACAAACGATTTAAAAAATATCTCTTTATTATTTAAGAAACTAAATTTAGTCGTAGATAGATTCATATGTAAAAATTTTCTGGAAGGGATGAGCAAGATGCAGACAGAGAAAAAAAATAATTTTTTTAAAATTAATTATAATAAAGAAAGTTGCGAATTATTATTTTTTGAAAATTATTCATTCGTTTACCGTCAAATTTTTAATTTTGGGTCAAATAAATGCAATCAAGACGTTTCAAAAGTTTGTTCCTTAAATGAAAAAATAGTCAATGATATATTTAAAAAAATAAGTTTTTGTAGTAATTATCAGGACAGTAAAGATAAAATTTT
>MDTD01024368.1_pt1 | contig 17401 bp, 12 predicted proteins | sample 811221 | NCBI WGS metagenome assembly MDTD01 (sample SAMN05326646, study PRJNA326480) | marine metagenome | isolation source: seawater | place: Pacific Ocean: South West | collected 2011 | reverse complement strand
TATTGATAACCTCAACTAGCTTCATTACTGGAACAGGATTCATGAAATGCATTCCAATTAAATTTTCTTTTTCATTCACATAGTTTGCAAGTTTGGTTATCGAAATCGAGGATGTATTACTTGCCAGTATTGTTTTGTTTGAGCAAAATGCAGATAAATCTTTGAACAATTTAGCTTTCATTTCAAATTTCTCTGGAATTGCCTCAATAATCATATCAGCTGAAATACATTCTCTAATATCTGTTGAAAAGTTAATTCTATTAATTGTGTTTTCTTTTTCGTTTGAGGAAATAATATCTTTTTTCAACTGTCTATCTAAATTATTTAAAATGTTTTTTTTTGCAGTATCAAGTTGTTTGATATCAATATCAATAAGAGTTGTTAGTACATTATGTTGTGCGGCCACATGAGCAATACCATTACCCATTGTTCCAGAACCAAAAACACATATTTTTCTTATTCTATTCATTATTACATTGTCTCAATCAATATTGCTGTTGCTTCCCCTCCACCGATGCATATTGCTGCCAATCCTAAATTTTTATTATTAAAGTTTAAAATATTGACAAGGCTTGTAACAATTCTAGTTCCTGAGCATCCGATGGGGTGCCCCAATGAAACCGCTCCTCCATTTACATTTACTTTTTCAGGGTTTAACTTTAACTTCTTAATTGCAACAAGTGGCACAACAGCGAAGGCTTCATTTATTTCAAAAAAATCAATATCAGTTACACCTAAATTATTTTTCGCAAGAAGTTTTTTAATTGCATACACAGGTGCAGTGGTGAACCATTTTGGATCACCAGAGAATTGACAATAGTCTAAAATACGAGCTACAGGTTTACAACCAATTTCAGAAGCTTTTTTTTCAGATGCCAGAACACAGGCAGCCGCGCCGTCATTTATAGTGCTTGCATTAGCTGGTGTTATGGTTCCATTTTTTTTGAATACCGATTTTAACTTGCTCATCTTATCAAAATCAACTCTAAAAGGTTCTTCATCGGTTAATTCGAAATCTCGGCCAACTTCATCTACAACTTTGCAAATCTCTTTTTGTATTATTTTATTCTCGTACGCTTTTTGTGCCCTACGATATGATTGTTTCGCATAATCATCTTGTTCAATTCTACTAATATTATATTCTTCAGCACAACTTTCACCATGATTCCCCATGTGAACTTTATTATATACATCCCATAATCCATCATGAATTAAGCCATCTATTTGTTTAACATCCCCCAATTTAGAACCTTTTCTTGAATTGAGAACATAGTGTGGGGCGTTACTCATACTTTCCATTCCGCCAGCAACTACTATTTTATCATATTTATTTTGTATATATTCAGAAGCCAGCATAATTGATTTCATGCCTGAACCACACACCTTATTAATTGTTAAGCAATGCACTGAATCTTCCAGTCCAGATAACATTGCTGCCTGCCTTGCTGGAGCTTGTCCCAAACCACCAGATAGTACATTACCCATAATGACATCATCTACTTTCAAATTAGGATTGCTTAATTTACCAATTGAATTTTTAATAGCTAAAGATCCAAGCTGCGGAGCACTCATATGAGATAATTTACCTAGAAAAGATCCAACAGGAGTCCTGGAATGGGATAATATTACTATACTATTTTCTTTCATTTTTTATCATAAGCCTCTATTATATCTCTAACAAGCTGGTGTCTTACAACATCACTAGATTTGAAGGTTACAAAAGATATGCCATTAATTTTTTTTAAAATCTTTGTTGCAGCCAGAAGACCAGACTTGTCAGACGGAGGTAAATCTATCTGTGTAATATCGCCAGTAATTATGGCTCTTGAAGTTACCCCCAATCTTGTCAAAAACATCTTCATCTGAGTTTGAGTAGCATTCTGGGCTTCATCCAATATCATAAATGCGTTATGTAACGTTCTCCCCCGCATGTAAGCTAGAGGAGCAATCTCAATTATTTTGTTTGACAAATAAACTTTGAGTTTATCTTTTGGTATCATATCGTTTAGTGCATCATAAAGAGGTATCAAATAAGGATCAACTTTTTCTTTCAAATCTCCTGGCAAAAAACCTAATCTTTCTCCAGCTTCAACAGCTGGACGAGTAATCACAATTTTTGAAACTTGTTTTTTTTTCAAGCTAGCAACAGCTGAAGCTACTGCTTGGTAGGTTTTTCCTGTTCCCGCAGGTCCAATGGCAAAGACAATATCATTACTTAAAACTTCTTTGAAATATTTCTTTTGACCATCTGTTTTAGCAAATATAGGACCTTTGTGGCTATTTAAAATAATCACATCATCTAAAAATTCATCTTGATTTAATACTTTATTTTCGGATTTAATTAGATTTATTATTGTCTCAACATCTTTCTTTGATACAAATTCTTTTTTTAACCCAATCGATATTATATCATTAATTACTTTCGTGATTAATTCGATATCATTTTTTTCGCCTTTTAAATTAACTTTGTTGCCTCTAGATATAATTTCTGATTCAAAACTATCTTCAATTATTTTCATATTTTCATTATTTGTCCCAAAGAGAATTATCGGTGGGATGTCAGTGATTTCAATGATTTTTTTCATAATTGTAATTATTTGTCTAGTTTGATTCCCAATTCACTAAGTTGCTCTTTGTCAACATTTGATGGAGATAAATCCATAAGCGACATCGCTGATGTTGTTTTGGGAAATGCGATTACATCTCTTATCTGATTAGATTCTACAAGCAGCATAACTATCCTATCTAAGCCAAACGCCATACCTCCATGCGGGGGGGCTCCATATTTAAAAGCATCAATTAAAAACCCGAATTTTTCTATTAATTCAGGCTTCGAAAGACCAAGAAGTTCAAAAATTTTTGCCTGCATGCCAGAATCATGGATTCTTATTGATCCCCCCCCAAGTTCATAGCCATTCATTACAATATCATACCCCCAAGATCGTATTTCTCCTGGGGACTTATCAAGCAAATGAATGTCATCAGGGTTTGGTGACGTGAACGGATGATGAAGAGATTCCCATCTTTTTTTTTCTTTATTCCAATCAAACAGTGGAAAGTCTACAACCCATAATGGTTTCCAATCTTTTTTAATTAATTTTTCCCTGTTTGCAAGATTTAACCGCAATGCTCCCAAAGCTTCAAGAGTAATTTTTTCTTCATCACCTATTAAAAATATTATATCATCATTCATTACTTTTAAATTATTAATAATTTTACACTGTAGATTTTTATTAAAGAATTTACTAATTCCGCCTTCAAGCTTTCCATCGAAACATTTCATAAAAGCTAACCCTTTAGCATGATGATATTCTTTAACAAAAACTGTAAGTTCATCAATTACTTTTCTTGAGTAATTGCCTCCATTTGGGCAAACAATTGCTTTAACAATTCCACCTTTTTCAATAGTTGTTTTAAAAACATTAAAATCTGATTCATCTATAAAATCATTAAAATCTTCAAGCAACATGTCAAATCTCAAATCAGGCTTATCGCTGCCGTAAAGATTCATAGCATCTTTGTATGAGATAACTTTAAATTCATTTGGGAGATTTACGTTCAGTACTTCCTTCCAGATGTGGCGAATCAAATTAGTTCCTAGAGTAATAATATCTTCTTGGCTAACAAACGAACATTCAATATCAATTTGTGTAAATTCTGGTTGTCTGTCGGATCTAAAATCTTCATCTCTAAAGCACTTAACAATTTGAAAGTATTTGTCTAAACCTGAAACCATGAGAAGCTGCTTGTAAGTTTGTGGCGACTGAGGCAAAGCATAAAATTTACCCTTGTGAATGCGACTTGGGACAAGAAAATCTCTCGCTCCTTCAGGAGTTGACTTCATCAAAATAGGAGTTTCAATTTCTAAAAAATTTTCTGCTGACAAAAAATTTCTAACTGACAATGTTGCCTCGTGGCGTACTTTAAGATTTTCTTGCATTTCCGATGTTCGTAAATCAAGGTATCTATATTTTAAGCGATTTTCCTCCATTGTTGAATATCTATCATTGACATCAAACGGCATGGGATCTGCTTCATTATATACTTCTATTGCATCCACCTCTACGTCAATTTCTCCAGTTGGCAAATCTTTATTAATAGCTTCATTTGGACGTGCAACTACCTCACCAGATATTCCAATTACATCTTGTAATCCAAGCGGTTTAACTTTATCGAACGCTTTTTTATTCGTTTGCTCATTAAAGATAATCTGGGTTACCCCATATCTATCTTTAAGATCAATAAAAATAATTCCTCCTAAATCTCTTGATTTTGAGATCCAGCCATTTAAACTAATTTTTTCGTTTAAATTTTTTTTTGATAAATCTCCGCATGTGTGTGTTCTTTTAATCATATTTTTTTAATTATTTGCACTATAAATTAACATTATATTAGGAACGTTTAATAATCATTTTTACCTTCTATTCTATGAATTCATTTGAAATTAAATATAATGGACAGTTAATGACTGAAGCTAAACACCTTGAATCTGGCCAAATAATTAGGACAGATGCTCCAAAAGATAATCATGGGAAAGGTGAATATTTTTCTCCTACTGACCTGGTTTGTGTTGCTCTGACAAGTTGTATGCTAACAATAATAGCAATATCTATAAAAAAGTATGATGTAAGTCTTCGTGGAGCCACAGCAATTGTTGCAAAGAAAATGCAATCAAGACCACGAATGATTTCCGACATCAACATTGTATTTAATTTTAAAGAGAACTATGAAAGTAAAATAAGAACTATAATTCGAAGGACGGCACTAAATTGCCCAGTCTATAGAAGTCTATCGTCAAAAATCAACAAAAAAGTTGAATTCAAGTATCCTAATTAGTTAAAGTTTGATATTTTATGTTAATTTAGTCATCAATTTTTATCAATATGTCGCTTTCAAAGTAGAAATTAACATACTTATCATCAAGCTCATCAAAATAAAACCACAATTGCTTTATCTCGTTATCCACAAACTTATTTTCAATGAAAGCTGGCTGACCTAATAAATTGATAACCTCATTTTTTTTCATTCCTATCTCTACTTTTTTATATATTCTTTTTTTAGCTTTATTTTTCTCTGATTTGATGTAACTCTCAATGTGGTCTTTAGTTTTTATATAACTTATTTCCATTAATTTTTCTTTTAATGCCTGAATCCCAAATGAAAATTCAGATTCCAACTCTGGCCTTAACTCAACAAGTTTTGAAAGTGAAGTTAAGGCAAAAAGAATATCACCTTTATCTGTCGCCTTATTTGCCTCATCTAGAATTGCAGTTGTTACTTCCTTAACTTTTGTAATATATTGAACTTTATCTTTTTGATTATATGAATATGATTTTTTGTAATTTTTTAAAGCAGCTTCATAATTTTTTACTTCATAGAAGAGATCTCCTTTTATCATATATAAATCCGATAAGTATCCATTAGCAACTGCTTCAATTTCTGGAGTTACAGCTTTTGCTTTTCTAATTAATTTTTCTGCGTTATTAAACCCAATATCGTCTAAATTAACAATTGCACTATCAAGAAAGACCATTGAAAGTTCTTTTTGTTTTGTAATAATTTCAAAGCTCAAATCATCATCAGATGTCGTTATAGCCGACTCATACCATCTAGCGGCTTGATCAAGATTATAATCTGCAAATGCACTTTTACCGTTTTCAAATTCTTGATAGGGTCTTTGTTTTTTACAAAATTCCAACATTTTTTGTGCCTTAATTTTTTTAATATGTCGGGGATTTCTATCCAAAAATTCCTGGAATTCGCTTACAGCAGAAATAAAGTCATTTTTGAGCATACTCTGATATGCTTCATCACCAATAGATCTTTCACCTCCAAAAATGATACCAAAATTTAGAGCCCATCCTATTCCTTTCATATCAAACCCCGTGATTGGTGAGATTTTATTAGGATCATTCAAATCGTCAACATACGCACGAATCCACTTTGCTTCAGCTCCATAAGTAACTTTATAATCTTTCATATCATACCTACTATTAAACATTCCTTTTAGACCTAATGCAAAACTTTCTCCTATACCATTTCCATCCAAATATTTGTCACCTCCCTCTGACTCGTAGAGTGATAAATTTGCTATACCAATTGAATGCGATAAATACCCTAAAATAAAATCATAAAATTGCCAATTTATAGTTGTGTTAACATTATAGTCGCGTATTGAAGGTCGATATTTGTATTTTCCCCTATCTTGGCCACTTGGATCTGAATCAGAACCTGTCAGGAAATCGTCAGGTAAATCGATACCAGGATTTTCAATAAGACCCATCATTTTCATCCCTAAGCCAAACTGAATATCGATATAATTTTGCTTGTAAACATAATTTGGTATGTTATACTTCAGAAAGTCTACTTCAAAAAGATAGCACTTTCTTGAGTTAGCATTCGATAATCCTGAGTACTGATAATTCGATGAGTCTAATAAAATTGGCGATACCCCTAGTTCATTTGCTCCAAATCCCTGATCCCAGAAATCTGAACCACCGTAATTAAATGTACCAATTTTTATATCAAAAGGAGTGAAGCTCACCGGCTCCCTAAAAGTTGTCCGGTTGGTTGTACGACCTAGTACATAATCAAGCGGATTAGTGTACCATGTTTCTGATTCTGAAAAAATTAAACTAAAAAATAATATGTATGTTAAAAGTCTCATTGTGCCAATTAGATTATTTAAAATATAGAAAAAATTAAAATTTAATAAAATTCTATTTACATATATAAAATATCAGATGATATTATTAATTTTTAATCTATGATTTATAAAATATTATTTATTTTATTATTCTCTGCCGTAACACTTCTATCAAGCGATTTTACGATAACAAGATTAAAATATGATGGTGGTGGTGATTGGTACTCAAACCCTTCGTCAATTCCAAATCTACTTCGCTTTATAAAGAATGAAACAAATATATCAGTGTCTTTGGAAGAAATTAGATGTTCAGTTGGAAGTTCAAAATTCTACAACAATCCTTATTATTATATTACTGGACATGGAAAAATTATGTTTAGCGATGACGAGCGTGATATATTGAGAAAAGTTTTAACGAATGGTGCTTTTTTACACGCTGATGATAATTATGGAATGGATAAATCTTTTAGAGAAGAGGTAAAAAAAATATTTCCTGAAAAAAAATGGACTGAACTAATGCCATCTCACGAAATTTTTAATAATTTTTTTAATTTTGAAAATGGTTTGCCCAAAATTCATGAACACGACGGTAAAAAAGCACAAGCACTCGGAATATTTCACAATAACAAGTTAGTTTTATTATATACATACGAATCTGACCTGGGAGATGGTTGGGAAGATCCAGAAGTACATAACCACAATTTAGATTTACACTACAAAGCTTTAAAAATGGGAACAAACATTGTAATACACTACTTAAAAAATTAATATGATTAATAAACTTATTTACCAATACAAGAAAGCAAAAATAAAAAAAAATTTTTATAATGATTTAATCGTTTTCTTTATATCGTATATATGTTTATTAATTTTTTTTCTTATTTATGAAAATATTTTCTATTTAAATCAAATAGAGAGAGAAAAAATATTTGTTTTACTTTTTATCATACTTATCTCTTTTTTTGCATACAGCTTTCTTAAAATATTTATCAATTATTTTAGCAAAAAGTCAATTACCAGCAATAAATCAATAGCTTTGGAAATAGGTCAAAAGGTTCCAGAAATATCTGATAAAATTCTTAATGCATATCAGCTATCAAAAATTGAATCTTCAAATAAAATTGAAAAAGAGCTATCAAAAATTGCTATTAAAAAGACAGAAGATTTAATTGAAAAAAATATACCCAAGAAACTTTTTCCTAAAATCTCAAGAAATAACAAATTAGTATTTTCGTTTTTTGTAATAATTTTTCTTATTGCTTTATTTTCTTCAGAATCTTTAAGATTTAGTGCTTTTAAAATATACAATCATAAAGTTTATTTTGAACCTCCAACTCCATTTAAAATTGAACTTCCTCAGCAATATTTGAATATGAATGTTATGGACGGAGATGACATAAGTATTTCATTTCCTGTTGAGGGTGAGATAACAGATGATATTTTTATATTGATTGATAATGGACTAGATCCCCAACTTGAATTAATAGACATTCAGGATAATTCTATAAAATATACCTTTTCGAATGTCAAAAGTGATTTCAAATACAGATTAATGTCTTTTTCTGAATCGCTGTTTTCAAAATGGGATACAATAAAATCACATGCCGGATTTGTTAATGTTTCGTACTGGCCAGAAATAGCTGATATTCAAATTTCAATAGATCCGCCAGATTATACGGGCTCTAGAGAAGTCTTGTATAATAAATTACAGCCACAATTTCGTGCCTTAAAAAATTCTAAAATCAACTATAAAATATTTTCTAATCAGGAACTTGAATCATTAACAATCTTTAATAATGATTCTGAAAAAATTCAACTCGAAAATAAAAATTCTGAATTTTGGACAACAAATATCAAATTTGATAGTACGATGGGTCAAAAAATTATTTTGAAAAATTCAAATGGTAATACCAATAAATTAGATTATAAATACCAAATCAAATTAATTGATGACTTCAGCCCAGATTTATACGTTATAGAGCCTCAAGAAAGAATTATTGAAATTAATAACGAAAGTAAAATTAAAATTGAATTTATGCATTCTGATGACTACGGCTTAATCGAAAGCTTAATAGAATTTTCTGTAGAAAAACCAGACTATATTGGAGCTGACACCTCGTTAAAGTATGTTAGGATTAACCAATACAAGAATACAAAGCAAGCGAAAGAAGAGTTTACATGGAATTTAAGTACTTTAAATTTATTCCCAGGCGATCAAGTCAAATTTAAGCTTATTTCTAAAGACAATAATCCCAATGCACAAGGCATAACTAAAAGTAAGGAATTCAATGCTATTTATCCATCACTTGAAGATATTTATTCTTCAATTGAAAAAGATGAAGAAGAAATTACTGACTTAACAAATTCAACACTACAAGAAATTGATAAAATTGATAAAGTTCTAGAGGATATAAAGCTTGATCTATTGAAAGCAACAGATGTAGGCATAGAAAATCAGCAAAAAGTAAATGAAAGTCTTGAGAAAATGGATGAAGTTCTTAATGAAATCTCTAAAATGGATGAAGTGTTGAGCAGCCTAAAACAACAAGCAGAAAACAACAACATTGTTGATAATGATTTAATGGAAAAATTTAGTCAATTTCAAGAGCTTCTGAATGATGTAATGACACCTGAATTGATGGAGGCAATGCAAAAACTGCAACAAGCGATGGGTGATTTGGACTTAAATGAAATGTTGGAAGCTGTAGAAAATTTTGATTACAATTTAGAGCAGTTTGAATCACAGCTCGAGAGATTTATTGATATGTTTGAGTTAGCAATTGCTGAACAAAAAATTGATGAATTAGTAGCAAGCTTAGAAATAATGAACGATGAGCAACTAAAAATTAAAAAATCCTTTGAAAATAAAGAAAGTTTAAAAAAAATGACTTCAATGCAATCAAGACAAAATGAGCGATTCGAAAAATTTCAAAATACAATGATTGAAGCACAAAAAAGCGTACAGAAATTTTCAAAAAAAACATCTGAATCAATTAATGATTTAATATCTTCAGAGTTAAATTTGAAAACACAAGAATCTTTAGATATAGCCAAAAAAAAATTATCAAAAAATGACTACAGTGCTATTAATTCTATATCACAGTCTGAACAAAATCTAAATGAAATGAAAAAGATTGCTGAACAAATAAAATCTGACTTTTCAAGTGATATGACAAAAGAAATGGTGATACTTTTTTATTCTGTAATAGACAACATATTAAAGTTATCATCAATACAGGAAGAATTAATTAATAGTTCAGATAATTTACGAATAAGTAGTCCCAAAATTAGGAGTCATGCCTCAATGCAATTTGTTATTAATAAACAATTTTTAAAGTTTGTAGAACAAATAATGACTTTATCTACTAAAACTTTTTATATATCTCCTGATTTAAATATCGTGATGGGTAAGTGTAGGAAATCAATAGATAATAGTATTTTAAATCTAGAACAAAGAAAAGTAAAAACTGCAAGAAACGAACAGAAAAACGTATTAGCTTCAATGAACGAAATTGGTTTAATGTTGATTCTATCAATGAACGAAATGCAAGAAAACCAATCCGCATCAGGTTTGTCATCTTATATGGAAGAATTGCAAGAAATTAGTCAAGGACAATCTGAAATAAATATGAATACAATGCAACTTGGTCAAATGGGAATGATGCAACAAGGTGATATGATGCGACAACTACAAGAACAACAAAAAGCACTCCAACAAAAACTACAACAAATTCTTGATAATCTTGAAGGGCAGAAACAAGATGGGCTATCAAAAGCGTCAGATGACATGTTGGATGTGGCAAATCAATTAAATCAAAAAAGAATATCTAAAGAAACTACTGATAAGCAAAACAAAATTTTATCCCGACTACTTGATAGCCAAAAATCTTTAAAAGAAAAAGACTTTTCAGAAAAACGTCAAGAATCAGTGGCGCAACAAAAATCTTATTCAGAATCTATTTTAAAACAAAAAGAGATAAATGAAAAAAATATCATTTATATGAATGCGATGGAGAATGCTCTTGAAGAAAGTTATTCTGAAGAATATAAAAAGATGTTTAGAAAATACTACAGAGGACTATTAGAGCTTGAAAATGATTAAATATATTATGATATATTTATTAGTTTGTTTTCTAATACCTGAAAAAGTAATCGCTCAATCAAATAATGCTGAATCTCTATATAGAAGAGCCAGAGGCCTTGAAAACACAGGGTTGATTGATGAGGCTGAGAATATTTATTATCAGATTTTTATCAAAAATCCCAATAACGAAAAATACTATAATGCTCTTAAAAAAATATTAATCAAAAAAAATGATTGTCTAGAAATGATGAATAATGTTGAAATATTTTCCAATGCAAGAGCAAATTCAAAATATTCAAAAATTAACACGCTAGAAATTGAAATCATTTGTAACGCTGATTGGGAAAACACATTTAATAATTTAGTCGAAGAGAATATAACCGATTTAGCATTTTTAAATAAAGTTTTTTCTAAATTAATGAATAATGGTCAGGCAGAATATGCACTATCAAGCATTCCTAAAATTCGGGAAATATCTAACAAGGAGTCTTTCTATGCTAATGAACTCGGATATTATTACATGTCTATGAAAAAATATGACCAATCTGTTGAAGAATTCTTAAAACATTTAAAGCAATTCCCAAATCATCTTGAAATGATTAACCAGAGGATAGCAACTTTTCCTGAGCTTAGCAAATTCACAAATGAGAAAATTATTAATCATCTAATTAGTTCAGATACTAAAGAATCAAAAATTATTTTAGCTGATTTCTATTTTAAACTCAAACTCATAAATGAATCTGTTGGTTTACTTAAAAAATACGGTTTAATGTCAGAGCTACTTTCTCTTACACAAAACATTGAAAAGCTTAATCAAATAGATCTTTCAAATGAACTTTTCATATATATAATTGAGAACGGAAACCAAAAAATTGCACAAAAAGCGGTTTTTGAATTTGCCAAATCTCTGGAAAATAGAAGTTTCATCGATGAAAGTCAGCTTCCAATTTCGCAGTTTATGAAAAAAAACAGTTTCTTTTCATCGCCGTTTGTAAAAATAAAAGATTCAGATTCCAACTTGATGCATAGAGCAATATCTCTATATGATTCTCTTTCTACTAATCAACTAGATTTGAATTCTTTTTATCGTCTTGGTGAAATACAATTCAGAGCTTTGGAAGACCTTGATGCTGCATTTGAAATTTATAAAGAAATTTATGGTCGCTCGTACAATAGAGACTTACGATTAAAAGCTCTAAAAAGAATGATTGATGTATCATTAGCAAAAGGAAATTTGGAAACTAGTAAGCAAATTATAAACGAGCATATTAATCAAAATATTTGGAGTGAGGATGATCGAATTGAACTAAGGATGAAGCAAAATCAAATACTCTTCTACGAATCAAATATAGACTTTTTATACGATGATTTGTCGATTATTTTAAAAGATTTTTCTGTTGATCATAAAGATTATAATGAGATTCTAGATGTTATGAGAGTATTAATAATATTTAAGAATAAGCAAAATATTTTTGAAAAATATACTAAAGCACAGTTCAAAATTCACCAGAATAGAAGAAACGAGGCTTTATTGATATTAAATGACTTACTAATAGGTTGCGAGGACAATTTATTAAAAAGCCTAATCAGCTATCAACTCGCGAGTCTGTTAATCAAACAAAACAAAATTGATGCTGCAATTGAACAATTAAAATCTTTCAAACATGAAGGTGTTTATAACGAACTATCACTGCTAATGCTTGCAGAAATTGATGACTACTTATTAAAAGATTACACAGCAGCAAAGAAACAATACTATGATTTTTTGGTAAATTATCCAAGCTCGATATATCAAGAACCTACTAGAATAAGATTAAAAAAAATAACTGAGCTATCAATTCAATGAAAAAATACATTTATATCATAACTTTTTTACTTTCATCAATTTTTTGTAATAAAATATTAATTCCTATGGACCTAAGTCAAACGAATCATTTAAAAGCTTATGGTGTTGTTTTTTGGAATTTGAAACAGGGCAATGAAGTTGATTGGCTTCTAAATTTCAAAGGAGGCTCTTTTTTAATGGAATCAACTGATAGCATTAAAAATGAGTGTATAGTTAGAGGAGTCCAATTCAAAAATATAAGCGTTAATGAATATTCTCAGATATTATCATTAATAAGCGAAAATAATATGGATATAGCTTTATTAGAAACCGTACCCAAAATAGCTGTTTACTCTCCTCCAGGGAAACAGCCCTGGGATGACGCTGTAACTCTTGCTCTGACATATGCCGAGGTAGAATATGATGTGATTTTTGATGAAGAAGTTTTGAACGGCGGACTTGCTAAGTACGATTGGCTTCATTTGCATCATGAAGATTTTACAGGTCAATATGGTAAATTTTATAAAAACTATAGAAATAAAGCGTGGTATAAAAATATGGAGTCTGAGTTTAATTTAACAGCATCGAAATTTGGCTTTACTTCTGTGCACAATTTGAAAAAAAATATTGCTAGCATTATAAAAAATTATGTTCAAAAAGGAGGTTTTTTATTTGCAATGTGTTCAGCTACTGATTCGTTTGATATAGCTCTATCTGCATTAGATTGCGATATAGCACACAGCGTATTTGATGGAACACCCATTGATCATAATTGTAAAAATAAACTTAACTATGATAATACGTTCGCATTTGAAAAGTTTGAATTAATAACCGATCCTCTTACATACGAATATTCAAATATTGATATTCCTCAAAGTCATAAACCGATTGCAAGGGGCGCAGAAGAAGACTACTTTTCATTGTTTGAATTTTCAGCAAAATGGGATCCAGTTCCAACAATGCTTACCCAGAACCATGTAGGAATTGTAAAAGGTTTTATGGGACAGACAACAGCTTTCAATAGAGATTATTTAAAAGAACAAGTTGTTATTCTAGGCCAAGTTGAAGGCTCCAACATAGTTAAATACATACATAACAACATCGGAAAAGGTTCGTTTACTTTTCTTGGGGGGCACGATCCAGAAGATTACAGGCATATGGTAGGAGATCCCCCGACAGATTTATCGCTGCATAGAAACTCTCCTGGTTACAGACTTATTTTAAATAACATTCTTTTCCCTTCAGCAAAAAAGAAAAAGCGTAAAACATAGTATCAAAAACTAAGATGAGGCGCTCTCATAATTATAAACTCCTCTACGCCAAACATATCTTGTAGACATCAAGCAAAGCAGACATATTAATGTCTGTAAAAAAAACAATGAAACGCCTGCTGAAAGACCATAAATCAAAAATCTAACTGGGACAGAAGCAATTAAAGCCATGGGTGCAAATGAAAATAAAACTTTTCTAAGAAACCCTGAATAAATTGTGTCAGGTCTTCTAGAAAACTGCCTAATATTATTACTTAACCAACCTGAAACAGAAAAATTCTTAAACCAAAAAGATAAGCAATGAACCATAAAATCAGTACAATACCAAATTATATTTCCCATTATAAATGATATAGTGAACAGAATAAGATTTATATATCCAATTTCTGAATGAGGGTAGTCATATACAAGGTATAATAACAGTGAACTTAAAATAGTCAAAGAAACTAAACCATTAAATCCGACATATCTAAAAGAAACTAAAAATTGTGAGTTTACAGGTTTGGTAAGAACGAAATCTAGGTTTCCTTTAACAACCATTGTATTAAATTCTCCAATATTTGCTGAGAAAAAGAATTCAAAAACAGCGTCTATCATATAAGTGACAATCATAAAGATTATAACTGTCTCTTTGTTAAATTCTCCAATGGTATCTGTAAACTGAAAAATAACATAATAAAATAAGTACAAACTTAAATAGTAAATTAAATCTACAATAAGTTGAGATATAAAATTTGCTTTAAACTCTAACTCTCTAGTTAAACTATTAAGTAAAAATCTAACCCACAATTTGAAATATCTACGCACCGAATGCCTCGTATTGTTTGATACCAAAAAAGTATATCGATTTTCCAATAAACATCATTAAAATGCTCCAGAAAATTTGTAGGAAAACTCCATTAATAAAATAATCTATATCGAAATACTCCATTGTCGCAATACTTGCTGGGAAGTCAACCATAAATCGAAATGGCGAATTCATAACAAAACTTTTTAATCCATCTGGGAATAAAGCTATTGGAATTAATTGACCAGATAAGAATATATTGATAATATTATATGAAACAATAAGTGCTCTGACTTCTCCAAACCAAAAAGCAAAACAAACCATTGAAAAATATATTGTGTAGGATAAAAAAATTGAGATAAATAACGCTATTAAAAAACCTAAAATTTGAAAAATTCCCATAAAAATATACCCTGGACCAATTATAATTGGAGTTATAGTCATCATAACAAAGTATACAATGTAAAATAAAGAATTATGACCAATGAAATTCATAAAGTTATAAGTAAAGTATGATATAGGTTTTGTTAAGTACTTATTCAATTCTCCAGATCGAATCTCATCAATCATCATCAGCGAATTATGCCAAGATGACTTTAGCTGACCAATCATCATACATAACATGATATAAACCATCATGTGATTAAATGAGACAAAAGTTTTTATAGACTGGTTAGTTTGAATCTCGTTTTCGAAAACTTTGCTTAACAAAAGATATTCAATGAGCAGTCCAGATAAAACTGCGAAAGCTCCAACAAGTGCATTTGCCCTATACTCAAGAGTCTGAATCCAACTCATTTTCAAGACTGAATAATACTTTTTAAAAATTTCGTTCATTAAAGAAAAAGGTCAGGATTGGTAAAAAAGGCTTTCATTGCTTCCTCAACAGGAAGCTCTTCAATTGAAAACTTTCTTGATGAGCTATGCCTGAGTAGCTGAGTTAGAAGATTTTTAATTTTATCGTCTTCAAGCTCTATAAATAGTTGATTATTAATTAATGATATATTGTAAGTATTTTTTAATTCTTTAATAAAATCTTGATTTGGTTCTTCGTTAAATTCAAAAGATAATTTACTCTTTGGATTGATTTTCTTGATAAGCTCATTAAAGTTTCCATCATAAAGTTCTTTTCCCTTATGAATTACATACACTCTTTCACATAATTCTTGGATATCCTTTATATAATGACTTGTGATTATAAAAGTTGTTTTGTTTTCTCTATTATACTTTCTAATAAAGTCTCTGATTTTTGATTGAGATATTACATCTAGACCAAGAGTAGGCTCATCAAGAAAAACAATACTTGGATTATGCAGTAGTGCTGCAATAATTTCCATCTTCATTCTTTCTCCAAGTGATAGTCTTCTAACTTGAATATTTAATTTTTCTCTCACGCCAAGCAAATCAACAAGTTCGTTCATTCTCGTATTATAATCTCTATCGCTTATATTGTATATGCTTTTATTCAAAAGAAAAGATTCTGATGCAGGAATATCCCACCAGAGTTGATTTTTTTGACCCATTACGATTGATATGTTTTTTAAAAATTGATTCTTACGTTCCCATGGATTATAATTATTAATTAGAAGCGAACCAGATGTTGGATGAAGTAAGCCTACCATCATCTTGATAAGTGTGGTTTTACCCGCACCATTTTCTCCAAGAATTCCAATTATCTCTCCTTTATCAACGTCAAACGAGCAATTTTTTACAGCACATAATTCTTCGTATTGCCGATTAAAGAAAGATTTAACAGCACCTTTTAAGCCGGGATTACGTTTAAATATTTTGAAAGATTTTTTTAGATTCTTTACTTGTATTAAAGCTGACATCTAATTATTTCATTAATACAACTTTTTGTTGATATATTTCAGACCGAATCTCTGCAACAACAAGATATGTTCCAGATGAAAAAGATTTAGCGTTCCATATTAAAGAATGTCGACCAGAGCTATAGAAATCGTTTGTAACATTGTGGATTAAGTTACCATTTATATCAAAAATATCAATTTTTACAAGACTCATGGTTGATATTGAAAAAGGTATATTAATTTCTGGATTGAATGGGTTTGGATATGCTTGCTCTAAAACATAATCCCCAGGTATCAGAATATCATCATTTGATAAAGAATTTAGACTAATACAATCTCCAAGTTCTGCCTGGTATTCTTCACCTTGTACTGTCACAATATTAGAATCAAGAAAACATATGTCTCCATCTATTTCTTCATAGTTAATATCAAATAAAAGCCCATAATTTTGCGGTAAGGGATTAGTTATTGAAACCCAATTAATTAAATTATTGTTTACTACTGGATCTAACACAAAAGATGGGTCATTTATCATACCATCCGATAAATTGAATCCATTAATTCCACTAATACTAAAATTATAATTTGTTACTGGGAAAACGCAATCAAGATAAACTGGCAAAGAATTATTTTCTTGATTTATTTCACCAAAATAAAGAAGTCCAACTGGACAATCTCCATTATCGAAATAGAATTCTTCGCAGCTAAAATCTGCTTCTCCATTTGAACCGTTATTGCATTCATTATTTCCAAGCAATCCTTCAAGCTGGCAAGTATTGTTACAATCATAAGTATAGCCCTCAGCACAACCGTCAACACAATCATTAGGATCTGTTTGACCACCGCCACACTCACCACATATATCAATTACTAAGGAACCTCCGCACTCACCACTACAATCTTCAATGTTTCCATCGCAGTCACATGCACCATCTGAAATACCATCTCCTCCACATTCACCACACTCATCAATTACT
>MDTD01027251.1_pt1 | contig 17402 bp, 17 predicted proteins | sample 811221 | NCBI WGS metagenome assembly MDTD01 (sample SAMN05326646, study PRJNA326480) | marine metagenome | isolation source: seawater | place: Pacific Ocean: South West | collected 2011 | reverse complement strand
GTAACTAGTTTTTCCCCAGAAATCTTTGTCCTCTGCTATGTATCCAAAATCAATCCAGCCTGTGTATGGTTTTGTGACATAGTTGTTAACGATGGCATCTTGAATGAAATCTAATTTGCTAAGCATTAATACTGTGTACAAAGGCTTGTGATATTCTGGAAATTGCTGCTTAATGTCATAACCCACAACTTCGCTATAGCGTGAAATGTTTTTACTAAAAGCTTCTGAGTTTTGAATTTCAGTTACTCGCTCTATACGTTCAGAAAAATCTCTTTTAAAATCTTTCTGGATAATTTTGACATTATTTTTTTCTAGCCCTCGCTGAATTTTACTCACTAATTCTGACGAAGTATAAACAACAAAGCAATTATCCAATCTGTTAGCCATATTATGAAATCTTTGAATATACACATCAGTACATCTAGAAAACTCTTTCCAAGATTCTCTACCAATATCATAAAATGCTGTTACAAATTCAGTATTAGACATTAGTAGCCTGACAAAAGCCTGCTCCTGATTATCTTGTCTTTTTTCTCGTATGCCTCATAGAATTCTTCAGAGTCGACGCCCACTAAGACAAGCACGCTCAAAAAATAATTAAAAGCATCGACTACTTCTTCAAGAAACTCTTCTCTATCAAATTCAGGCATGTCAGTAGATCTGTGCGGTTTCCAGTTTTTTAAATGCTGAAGCGCTTCAAACATTTCTTCTATACCTTTGAGAGCGGTGTCTCTTAAAACTTGTTGAGATTGCTTTGATGATATCTCAAGAGGCCACTCTGGGTATGATCCTGGATGTGACTTCTCAAGCTCTTGCATAAAGCTAAACCTCAAATCAAAGAGATTTTTCAGGTTATTTTCAGGCATCTGCTTTTTCGTCAGCTAGTGACGTCATTCTGTTCATATTCTCGTTAAAGATATCCATGTAGTCTGGACACGGCTCGAGAACATCTCCATCACCATGAACTACACGAAGTGTTCTAATCTGATCAGATATGTCTGTGCCTGTCAAGATACCCATTTGAATTAACTGAACAATTTGGCCTATTACATCGTCTGAAAGCTTGAAGCTTTGTGTGTTTTCATTACTCATTTTTACTCCTGTCTTTTTGGTGCCCAATGAGTTGTTCTACCATCGGGCGTTTTGATTTTGTATACTTCATTTCCTTCTGCGTCTGTCTTTCTTCCATAACATAAAAATCTACTCGAATAGTCACCAGTTGCTCCAGAAAAGTTTTTGTGGGTTTTAAAAGTTGCCCCACCTGAAATATAAGATTCCCTTAGTGTATTTTTAACAGCTTTGCATAGTATTTTTAATTTTTTATCACTTATTTGACAAACATTTTTTCTTGGATCTATTTCTGACAGCCAGAGTGACTCTGCTTTTATGTAGTTACCAATTCCTGAAAATACTTTTTGATCCATTAGTACTTTTGCAATATTAGATTCATCTTTCTTTCTTATTATTTTAACAAAATCATCTTCATCTAAATCAACAGCTAAAAGATCAATCCCCATGCTGTTGATCTTCTTTATTAACTTAGACTTTCCGTAGACACACTTAAGTGTTCCAAAATTTCTAATATCTTCAAAGTATACACAAGAATCGTCATCGAAAGAAAGCTTTACTCTAGAGTGCTTTGTTAAACTTCTAGACCACCTACCAGTCATTCCCAGTGTGTTCCACAAATTAAAACCAGAATTTGTCAGAATATACAAGAATTTACCGTGCACTCCTACTCCAATAATCTTTGTAGGTGAAGCTTCTCTAAACTCTAGTAATCCGTCAATCTGCTTTTTTGTATATCGACCGGACAAAACATCTATTTCGATCAGGGTTTTATTAGAAATAGCTTTTGCTAAGTCACTTCCCATTTTTTTAACTTCAGGTCCTTCAGGCAACTTCATACTCCTTTTTAATCCAATCAACATAATCATTTAATGCATGATCAGTAGGATTAACATCTCTTATGTTGCCGATAAAAAAGACAGTATAACAATCGTCGGCATACTTTCCGCATCCGTAGAGTTCTGATGGCATTTTCCAATTCTTCGTCAAGAAGTCCTGTGAAAACTTTATTAAGCCTTTACTTCTTCTATTATAAAGTCCTAAAGGTTTTAGAATTTTTGCCAAACTCTCTTGATTAGCTTTAGACATTGACCTTGCATTAGGAAATTTATAAAAAAGCTCTTGATAAACTTTATCTACTTGCTTTCTTGAAGTTTGATTATGAAGCATGCACACGACTAATAGTTTCCATTCGTCGGGCCACATAAATTCTTGTAACATTCCTATGGGTGAAAGAGGGGGCTGCCACAGGTTTTTTTGTTCTTTTGTCAGCATAAACTAATTCTATAAAAATCTAGTTTAGTTTACAAATTTCTACCTTTTTTCAATCTCGACTATCTGAATAGGCGTTGCGATGTACTCGTTCCATAAACTTGTCTTAACATTCCCATCACATGACTCGAGCTCATAACAAATATTGTTTGTTTCTTTCCCAGGATAGTCTAGCCTGTACATGTTGCATGCTCTTCGACCAGAGTCAGTTGCCATTGACTTTATGTCGCTTCTAAATCCTGCACGAACATTTCCTATAAATTTTATTAAAACATTTGACTCTTCTCTAAAAAATGGGCGGTCCATCACTGTAAAGGAAGAAATATCAAATGTGTTTCCTGAAGATATTGCGTCTGCTATTCTTTTGACACCGCTCTCTGTAGTATAATGACAAAGCAATTTTGGGTTGTAAGTCGTGCCGTACATTTGTGTAGTGTACTCTTCATCTAGCAAGACATACGGTTCGATATCGCCTCTAGAATAAAAGTATGAAAATCTTAACTTATTGACATCAGGGAAGTAATGACCGTATTCTCTGTTAAAAGCCCATATTCTATGATTAACAAAATCTTCTATAAAATCAAGAACATTTTTTCTAGTTAACAAATCCCATCGGTCAACTTCAGTTGTCAGCTGATAGTTGAAATATTCATTTATCAGGACAAGAAAGCTTTGGAACTCGGGTATTGTGCACACATGCTTGCTTATACACTGTATCTTTCCGCCTCTGGTGTCATAACCTACTTCTTGATACTTTAATATCTCTTCAGCTAAAGCTTCCCACTGCGGCAGTGTAAAAAATGATGACTCAGGCTTCATGTAGCCTCTGACTTTTACTTTTTCTTTCATAGTGAGTATAACTATAGTTCTAGATTACTCCATTTCTATATCAACGTCTACTTTTATTCTTACCGTAGGTATTCTCAGGTGATTAGCTAGACCATGACGCTTGGCTTGCTTGGCATCAAGGAACCAGTCAGCATGCTTCTTTTTATCAACGATCTTCATAAAATAGTCATCAGGTTTCCCGCAATTTTGTGCCATCATTGTGTAGACTTTTTCGTTCAGTCTATCTGCTTCAGCTGCCCCTGCTTTTAATTCTTCTACTTTTCCCATATCCATTGAAGAGACATCGTGAATCATCAAAGTGGCGTCTGGATCCATAAATCTTCTACCTTGTTCTCCAAAAGAGAAAAGAATTGCGCCACATGACATTGCTTTACCCTCAACTATAGTTGCAACTGGAAGCTCAGCATGCCTTATCGCGCTAATCATCGACATCAAGCTATAGACTTGGCCGCCGTAAGAGTCAATTACAACTGGAATGACTTTTTGCCCTGTGTTATGAGCAGCTGCCATTTGTTCGTGAAATTTCTTTGCAGATTCTTCAGTAAACTTGTTAACTTTTACTATTACTGGATTCTTTCTAAGTTCAAGATCTTTTATTAGTTTTGATATTTTTACTGTATGCTTCATATTAACCGCACTTTCCGTGACCGCAAGCTGTGCATGTAACGCAGCCTTCTTGATAAACCAATGTTCCTTCTGCGCCGCAATTCTCACACACTGTCTTTCCAGGAACTGTTCCGTCTTTAATGTATGTCTTTAAAACTCTTGCAATTACCTTAGAGAAAGAAAACATGTCCATCTCTGTGTCTTTTTGAAGTTGTTCGACGACGTAATTTATTCTAGCACCGTGACGAAGGGCTAGTGATATGGTTCTAGTAAATCCTGCGTGGTTTGGGTTGTCAAAAACGGCAACGATATCTTTGATTGTAAAAGTATCACCGTTCTTTCCAATTACAAGATCATATCTTGAATTCTTTGTCTTGTATGGGTGCTTAATGATCTTCCCTTTTTTGTACTTCTTTGGTATCTCTATGTACCTCTGAAGTCCTCCCATGACTTCGTATGGGCGTCCATCCAAAAGACCAACAAGAATAGTCCACGCTTCACCCTTGATAGTAGCGTGGTGTATCGAACAGCTTAGCTCATCTGGACGATCTGGTGCTTCATGTGTAGTAAATTTTACTTCTTGTTTTTCGCTATCAGCAGAAACTAAAACTCCAGATCGGCAACCGTCTCTATAGACTGTGACGCCTTTACAACCTGACTCCCAGCCGGCCATGTAAACATTTTTTACTGTTTCTACATCTGCATCTGCGGGAAGGTTTGTAGTGTTTGAAATTGCGTGACAGACCCATTTCTGAGCAGCTGCTTGTACTTTGACCTTAGCAACCCAGTTTATATCATTTGACGTTGCATTGTTATAAGGGGACAACGAGGGTTCGTATTCTCCTGTTACGCTCATCCACTCTTTAAATCCATGATGATAAACATCGTATTCTTGCCAAGAATCTCCAGAGTCATCTACAAAGTCAACATGAGCGTTTGGATCTGTCTCTTGATTTATCTTTTTTCTTCTTGTGTATTTTAAGAGATAGGCAGGTTCGATTCCAGATGTTGTCTGTGTCAAGACACTCACAGAACCTGCGGGTGCTGTTGTTGTTAATGCTATATTTCTTCTTCCGAAGTTCCTGTTTAGCTCATAGATTTCAGGGTCAGCCTCCCAAATTCTTTCTAAAAATGGGTGGCCTCGCTCTTTGTCGTGATTGTGAACCTTAAACGGTCCACGCTCTTTAGCCAACAAGCAAGATGACTTGTACGCGTGAACAGCTAACGACTTGTAAAGCTCTTCTACAACTTCAATTGATTTGTCAGATCCGTACGTTATGTTTAACGCAGCTAAAGTATCGCCGACTGCTGTCACACCCAGGCCTGTCCTTCTTCCTCTAAGAGCTTGTGATTTTATGTTTTTCCACAAATCTTTTTCAATTTGCTTTACATTACCAGGCTCAGGATCATTTTCAATCTTATTTAAGATTTTTTCGACTTGCTCAATTTCAAGATCTATCATGTCATCCATAAGGCGTTGAGCTTTTTGAACAACAGCACCCATCTTCTCAAAATCAAACTTCGCTTTTTTTGTAAAAGGATTATCAACAAATGATTTTAGATTAATAACCATGAGTCTGCAACTATCGTAAGGAGAGAGTATAATTTCTCCGCAAGGGTTCGTAGATTTAGACCCAAATCCCTCATCTTCATATATGTCAGAAGGTGTCATATTTTTAGCGTTGTCCCAAAACAACAATCCAGGCTCTGCACATGCGTGTGCAGATTCGATTATTTCGTCCCAGAGTGAAACAGCATCAACCATCTCTGACACGTCGGGTGTGCTTGCATCAACTGGAAATCTTAGTTCAAAATCTTCTTTGTTCTTTACAGCGTTGAGAAATTCATCACTCAATCTTATAGAAATATTGGCACCTGTGACTCTTGTTAATTTTCTTTTGATTTCAACAAAGTCTCTGATTTGCGGATGATGGACTGATATTGTCAGCATTAGTGCACCTCGTCGACCTCCTTGAGCAACTTCTCGACAGGAATTAGAGTATCTGTCCATAAAGACTTCTATTCCGTCAGTAGTTCTAGCACAGTTACCTGTAGCGAGGCCCTTAGGACGTATTGACGATAAATCAAACCCAACGCCTCCTCGACGTTTGGCAATCTGAACCAACTCCTGGTCTGTCTTGAGAATCCCTCCGTAAGAATCAAATGGTGGCTCAATAACAAAACAATTTGATAATGACTGAATTTGATAAGGGTTGCCGATTCCTGACATTGGTGATCCTTGTGGCACTACGTACTTAAAATCTTTTAGCAATCCATATATTTCGTCTTCTCCCATGGGATTTTCATATTTGCTTTCTATTCTGGCGAACTCAGATGCCATACGCCTGTGCATTTCGTCAGGTGTGGCTTCGTGGATTTTACCATCTCTATCTGTTAGTGCGTACTTTGTGATGAAAACATTTGCAGCTAATTCATCATTATCGAAGTACTCTAAAGATTTACTATATGCCTCGTTGAAGTCTAATGTCATTTTTAATACCCCGATTTAATTTTTATCTGAACTTCCCATGCTTCTATTACCTCTCTCAAGCTGCTCCATTGACTTCATATAATCTGAAAAATTTACAGGCTTAAAGATATTAAAACACGGCAAGACAATTAATTGAACAGGCAGTTTTGCACCTGTTTCAATTTTGGTTTCTTTTTCCCCAATGTTTACTAAATTTACGAATACTTCGCCTGTATAACCTGGATCTATCACACCTGCCCGTGTCATCAAGCCTGTTTTTCCTATACTACTTCTGTCTTTTATTAGTCCTACACAATGCATAGGTACATTAATCCTCACCCCAGTAGGTATTGCTACGTGTTCTTCTCCGTAAGCAGTCCACTTGTGACGACTTTGTAAAATTATTTCTGGGCCCATGTTATATAAGTCTAAGCCCGCTGATTCCCCATTATATGCAGCACCGTATGTGTGGGGATCTTCGCCAATTCTCTGAAAAATTACCTGTGCAATTTCAGTGAGGCAAATTTTAATCTCTTGTTGTCCCATTTACTTCTTTCCACTTTTGTCTTAAAATATCTTTCATTTCTGAGTTTGTTTGCTGAACCGCTTCGTCGAGAGAAAGAGCAGACTCATCAAGAATATCGAATGTGCTCTTTGCTGTGTCTATGCTGAGTGGAAATACTATTCCATCTTTTCCTGCTCTATTCTTTGCAACAAAAAGGCGACCTGCATTAGTAGACTTCTCTGTAGGTTTTCTAGATAGCGATACAACAACATCCGCAACCATCGCCTTTCCGTATGCTTCAGACATGTTTTCGAGTCCGACAATATCTGACTTAGCTGAATCTCTATTGGCTTGTGATGCTGTCCAGACGGGTACGTTAAGATCCATCGCAAGATTTCTTAGCTCTTCATAAATCAACTTAAGCTCGTGCCTCAATGAGTCGTAAGACTTTGTTGATCTCATAATATCAGCGTAGTCTATAATGATAATAGATGGAACAAATCCTTTTAGCATTAATTTTTCTATATGATTTCTTATTGTTATTGCTGAGGCTGAACCTGTTGGGTATTCTTTGATTATGAGCCTGCCCAACTCCATCTTTTCATATTTTTTCAAAACTTCTTGTTTTCTATCTTGAACCTCGTTAGCAGGCATGTCACAAAGGTTTGCATCATAGCGAAGACCCACAGCATGCTCTGTTAGTTCGAATGTATAATGCAAAACATTTTTTCCAACTCTCATTGCGTTGCAGCCCATTGCGACGAGCCAGTGTGATTTTCCAACGCCAGTATTTGCAGTCACTACGCCTATCTCTCCTCGGCCGAGACCGCCTCTAAGAATTTCTTTAGCGTCGAGTTTTGCCAAACCAGTCGGGCAAGCTTGCCTGTTGATCTTTACAAACCTAGCTTCAGCATCTTCAAAAAAGTCATGCCCAGTACTTGAAGGCAAGCCTACAGAGACTGCTTTTCTCATAATAGTCAAGACAGACTCAAAATTTTCTGTTTGTATCTGCTCGACTGATTCTTCAAGCGCCTCTTTAAAAGCTTGCTTTCTACAAAAATCAAGTGTCTTATCTTTAACATAACCCAAATCAGCTGAATGAGGATTTGCTTTAATTCTATGGAGAAATGCAACTATTTGGTCTCTTAGAATAGTATCATCTTTTTGTGACAAGTCTTCTTTAATAATTGTGACCAACAAGCCCAATGTAGGAAAACACTTATACTTTGTGTAGTAAGCAAAAAATCTTTCAGAAAGATACTGAAGATAATTTACTTCAAAGAAAGATGGATTCATAATTTCTATCATTTGAGCAGCCCATTCTTTGTCTGTCATAAAAGACTGAAAAATCTTTTCTTGAAAAGATTTTCCATATCTACCAAAGTGTGGTGTTGCATGTCCTACTGTTATAGCTTCCACTCAGTTATCCTCTTCTTAGATTTGCAATTAATGATATGTAAAAACCGTCTACATCAAAGTTTTTTATTCCAAACTTAGAAAGACTTCTTATGAGGTTTAGTTTGTTTCCTGACCTTTCCTTGCTGTCTACAGCAAAATCGATTTTTTCTATTTGTGCCGAAGAGAGATTTTGAATATCAAGATACATTAATTTCCAATTAATCTTGGGGGTTTTTTGATTTTCAACAATGCTAGTATAAATCTTCAGACTGCTATTTTCAATTAAACTTGATGCTTCGTCAATTATTTCACTCACACTCACGAAAGTGTCATCTTGCATTCTTGGAAATCGCTTAGAAAGAGACGCAAAACCTACTTTAGGTACGCCTGGAAGGCCGTCTGACGGGTCGCCTACGAAGCAACGTGCAGTACAAAAGTTTGCAACACTAATTCCAAATTTTGCTTTGACGTCTTTGTAACTTATGAATTTTTTCTGCCCAGGAGACCACTGCAATACGTTCTTTGTCAGAAGTTGATACATGTCTTTATCAGAAGAAACTATCACTGCCCGCCTATTGCCTAATTTGTATTTAACAAAATAGCCTATAATATCATCAGCTTCACACCCGTCTACATAGACTTGATTAATTGGACAATTTTTTAGCAGGCTAATTATTTGTGCTATTTGATTGTCTCTATTCTCAACTGTATCGGGTATTTCACCACTGTAATATCTATTAAGCTTTTGAGGACGTTTACCCTGTTTATAGTCAGGAAAAATTGCTCTTCTTCTGACAGACCCTCCTCCTTCCCAAGCAACTAGTATCTCCGAGGGACCTATTCTATCTGATAGGTGTTTTAGGGACTTTAAAAATCCTACTACACCGCCAATATGATCACCTGATTCGCTCATAGTTGGATTTACTACAAAATGTCTCATGAACAAATTAAGACCATCAACTACAAGAACCGGCCTATTTGACATTAAGCCTCCGGATCAATTACAACGTTTTCAATTTCTAAAGAAGCTGCTCTAACTTCTTCGTAAGACTCACTGTCAAAATCTTCACTTTCTGGCGTAGACATAATTCTAACCATTGCGCTTTCTAGTAAGGCATCACAATATCCAGAGTATTCTGGATCCTCTAAGACTTTGTCGAAGTCAGCCTTGTAGAATTTCTTTTCGAGCATAATTTCGCCTGTTTCTGTGTCAGTGACAGACAAAGTTTTCCAAGATCCTGATCCTGAGACGCCTATTAGTTTTCCATCTACTTCTTCCGGACCATTCTTCCGCAAAAGATCAAAGACTTGTTCGTGTTCCTTAATACCTTTGCCAAAGTGAATTTCAAAGTTAACTGTCCTAAAAGGGGGAGCAACTTTGTTCTTAATGGTCTTAGCAGAGACATGAATACCGACCACTTCTTTGTCTTTGTTTTCGATTCGCTGGCCGGCTCCCAATTTGATTCGTACAGATGAGTGAAAAGGGATTGCCTTACCCCCGGGTGTAGTAGTAGGATCTCCATACATAACTCCAACTTTGGTCCTAATCTGGTTCAAGCAGATAAATAGGACGTTCTGGTTCGCAATGACCCCAGTAATTTTGCGCATACCTTTTGAAATTGCTCGTGCCTGTAGCCCGATTGACTCTTTATCATAGTCTCCGATAAGCTCAGCTTTGGGAGAAGAGGCTGCAACTGAGTCCCATATTATGGTTATCGGGACATCTTTATCCATTGCTTTTGCCTTAAGAATCGTAGCTTCAGCAATTGAAAGAACTTCTTCAGTACAGTGAGTATCTACGTAGACAAACCGCTTTGTAATGTCAACGCCAAGAAGTGATAAGTTTTCAACTGAAGTTGCGTTTTCAGTGTCAATATATACTACTATCCCACCCATCTCTTGTGTGGATCTTGCTACTTGAATTGCAATATGAGACTTTCCAATTGAAGGAGGACCAAAAATCTCAACTATTCGACCCTCAGGCAGGCCGCCATTTCGCCTGTTTGCTATAATATAGTCAAGTAATCTTGACCCGGTCTTAATCCAACGATTGACATGCGTTGGAGATGTGTCATATGCAAGGTTATAAGCAACCTTAGCACCGTGCTCTTTGTTTAGAGACTTTATCAAGTCGTTAGTGAAGTCGTTCTCGACATCTTTCTTTGGCATATTCTTGCTCCTGTAGCGTAAATGTATGAAATACACATCATGTGTACAGCATTAAGTTAATAAAAAAGGCGGCCGAAGCCGCCTTATTATTTCTTAGATGTCTTCTAAATCTGCGAAGGCTTCATCAAGACTCTTGTACTTTTTCGAATTGTCGCTAGAGGCTTCAGTGGCCGCTGCAGTCATAGTATTGGAAGAAAAAGAATCAGTTGAAGATCCGCCGCGGGTTGAAAAATCATCGGAATCAGACGAGCCGTCTTCACCGGACAGCCAGTCATTCACAATCTTCTCAAGCTCTTCGTATGACTTGAGTGTGTACATATCATCCAGCGAAGGAATTGAATTAATCCAGCCAGTGGCTGTCTCAGTATTTTCAGACAAAACACTGCTTCGTCCTCGAGGACGAACATCTGTAGAGGCCCACATTCTACCAGGGGCTTTAGTGCAAACAACTTTAACGTCGCGGCCATCTGTAGGGTCTGTGATATCACCATAATCTTCATCAAGCATGATGTTCAGAAGAGTTTGATACACTGTCTTCCCAAAAGCCCAAACCCGGATTCCCTTGTCTTCTTCGCCGCGGACGAGCACGGGTGCGTAGACTCTCATCTTAGGATAGAGCTTCTTTGCAAGATCGTATGATTCCTTAGAGGCATCTTCTCTAAGCTTGTTGATCAACTCTTGGATAGGGTCAGGCTTACCAAACTGATACGGTGCCAGCAGCCCTGGGTTATTACCGATGTTATAATAGAACCATCGCTCTTGAAATGGTTGTCCATCATTGTCTGGAAAAGACAAGAGTCTAACTGTTGCCTCTTCTCCTTCTTGTGGACGCCACATAGTGTTTCTCTTAGATGTAGCGCCAGAAAGCTTGTTAAGTTTTGCGCGGATTGCGTCTAAATCAAGTGCCATTTTTTACTCCTTAATGATTAAATGTGCAAATGTTTTTGTGCTTCAATAATGTAAATTTTTAGCATCAAATGTTCAAATAAATTCTAGTCTTCTGTGTTTTTTTGAAGTACTATAAGACTAGAAAAAGGTACTTCACACATCTCTTTGCCGCTCATGAGTGTTGCCACTTCAGGTGAGCCGAGCTTATAATTAATTTTATACAAAATGCCTGTAATGTTTCTATCATTTTCTTCTTTATAACGATCTCTTACGTGTGATATCACAAGGTCGCCTAAAGATGGCATTAAAATTCTACTAGACGTGAGATCGTCAGGTTTTAAAAAAAGTTTCTGGCAAATTGACTTAGAAACTGTGTGCGTTTTCTTTTGTGAAGAATACGTGGGTTTTTCTACTTCTTCAACAATTAAGTCTTCTTGACCTACAACAAGGACATAACAAAGCGAAACGACACCTGCATTTTTTCCGTCTTTTCCTATTTCGCCACCAAACACAGCGATCAAGTCGTCAGCTTCAAAGTCACGACTTGGTGAGCTATCCATTTCTTGAATTCTTCTTAGCGACTTTTGATGAGGGAAAGCTCATTTTCGAGCGACCAGGATAACTAGCTGTTGCTCCAAGTGGAACAGAGACACCAGCAACTCCTCCAGAAGATATCTCTTTCTCTGAACGGCCTTCAGTTTCATCAGGTTCTGTGAGTAACTCTTCGTCTTCTCTTTTCTTCTCAGACTTTTTTGATCTTTCTTCTTCTAATAAAACTTTTATAAACTGTCGTAGCGGGTGCATAGTCTTAAGTATTATCTAAGCAGCACATGATCTCGCATATTGTATTATAGATGAAAGCACATTATTGTCTGCACCGTAGTAACGTGATTCTTCGTGGTGCATACCTTGTGATAACAAAACAGCAGTCCACTCATCTTTTGTTAAATTAATTTTAAAGTGTTGAAGTATGAACAGAGTCCTATGTCCTATGTTCATTCTCTTGCAACTTTCATTAAACTTGTAGGTTTGACCTAACTTTTCTATATGCCAATCAGAATCTTGTTCAACATACATAGAATTGTCAATATCCCCTACTTTTCCTAACTCATGAACTAAGCTTACTCTTATAGCTGATTTTACGAGGTCATGTTCTTCTGCTAAGACTTTTGCTTTTTGTGCAACTCTCAAAGAGAATTCAATCATCTTGCCAGGAGCACCGCCTTCAGACTCAATATGTGATAAAGGACATAACGCAATTCTATCGCCTAATGTCTCAAACATCTCGTCAATAGTGTCAGGATCAAAGACCCTTTTAAGCAGACTGTAATACTTTTCATAACGTTCTAAAATTAAATCATTTTCCATGCTTAAATGGTATATGAATTACTTTGATTGTTCAAATTACATTACGTAAACTGCGATATCTGCTGAGCCTGATTGACCGAACTGTAATCCACCCTCAAGGTTGAGAATTCCTGCATTGACTGCAGCTGTGAGAGTATGGGCCAAAAATCTTACACCGTTTTTTCTGTCAAGCTGTGACATTTTTATAGAAATTAGTTTTTGTGGCTCTGTCTTACCTTTAACAGTATCAGTTATTGATTTTGCACCTGAATATGCCTGTGACATGAGAGGGTTCGTGTGAATTGCTAAATTTATTATTTCTAACGCTTGATCCAGGTCTGAGCCACTGGCCTGGCGTCTAATTCCCAGATCTTTCAAAAGAGATTCTGGATCTTTTGATGCTCGAGCTCCGGCTTCAGCAACGAATTTTTTTGACCTGCCTCCGGAACCGAATGCACCTTTTGTACTGATAACACCCTTGTTGCTTCCACGCTGAGGTGCAGCAGGTGTTTCTTCTGATTCTTCTTTTAGTAAGCTAAGAATTGAAGTTCTTATTGCTTTTTTAAGTCTTTTTTCCATAGATCTAACTATTAGAAAGATGATGCTTTTGCATCAAAATTCCAACTACCTATCTTGAGTGTTATTACTTTTTGATCAAGCAATCTCTTAGAAAGCTCTTCTGTACAATCTACTATGATTGCGTCATGTATGATGTAAAGCGGTACAGCTTGATGATAATTTTCCTTGTACCACTCAGAAAAAGCTAAAATAGAAATTTCTGCTGCTGAACTCTGCAAGAAATAACTTATCAGCAATCTTTGATCTTTATCGGGTAGCTTTATGGGCCGGCCAAGTACATTTCTTAGGCCTCCGCTGCTCTGCATGCTTTTTAAAACTTTTTCTAACTCATAAACATTAAAAAACTGTTTTGTCTCTCTTATAACAGACCTTGGATTCATGGTACTGGGAAGTGTCTTTTTTAAATTAGCTTCTGACTGACCGTATAGCGCGCACAAAGTTATTAACTTTGCTTGGTCTCTAGAGACTTTGCCTTCCAAGATTCTATTAGATAGATGATCATAAACGTCTATTACGCTTGAATCACCTACCATGTGCAGCGCAATTTTTGGTTCTGCAGATATCAAATCTATTTGTATTACTTTTCCGTTTGCGTATCTACTTTTAAATGATTTTCTAGCTGCACTGGGCAGAGTCAAGACCTGTGGGCCGGATGTTACGACTAATCGACCAGTTCTAGACCCAAGCATTCCATACTCTGTCTTTCTAGCTTTTCCATCTTTACCAGGCATTAGCTCCATGATTCTTTGCTTTGTTGCAGCGTGCTCTGTACTGTCGATGACTTCTTGCAATTTCTTAATGTCTATAATGGGTGGAGATAGCTCTCTAAGGAATCTTTTTATCTCTAAATAGGAAACAAGGTATTCTTCGTTTTCCTTGCAACAGAGAACATTCTGCACTGCTTCTGTTATTTCCTGAAAGTGGCCTCTGACTGTTTGAGGAGGCATTGCATGAATAAGCTCTTTCTCAGTAATCCCTAGAGTTCTTTGCATGCTGCTGTATTTTTCTGGGAAAAGAGAAAAAGACTTTCCAAAAAGCTTTAAAAACCCTAAGCACTCATCGTCGTTCTCTTTTTGCGACAGTATTATTGAAGATGCTGACTCTGTTTTTACTTTGCTTATCTTTACTAAGTCAGATCCGGGAGAGTGAAAAAATAAGTCCATGTACAAGTAAAACAGTTTTTACGAAAAAGTACAGCCTAACTTATAAGTTTCTAGCAAAAGCTGCTAATATGTCTTCCAGCATTGCATCAATAGGAAGATCGCGGTTTGTTTCTGTGAGCTTTGACATCGACATGCTCGACTTAAAAGAGCCTGGCTCTAGTGAGTGCTCAATTTCATTAATGACGTATAGGCCGTCGACGTCTGTGTTTGTCCCTAAATTTAAGTAGTATTGCTGAGAGTGGTTCAAAAAAGGGCACCCTAGGGTTTCCATTTCCACTTGCACTGGGAACGCACTGTAATTTACTGTAGGTGACTTGCCCTTCTTTCTATCAGCTTGATCATCAGGATTTCCTGATCCGAATTTTTCAAGCATTCTAAGGTTTTTAGTTTCTGGAGAGGTAATTGTTTGAACTTGTACCCTTTCAACAGCTGTGTTTGCAGAACCATAAATAATAGTTGGCATTATCTGGGTCATTAGATTGTTTATCTTTTGCAAGTCTGGTGTTATAACAAGGTGGTTTTTCGCTACATTGTCTGCTTTTGTTGCATCTAGACTAGACACAGACGCTAATTTACTAGGCTCGATAGCATTAAGCAGCCCGAGCGATTTAAACTGCTCGATCGTCTTATTATAAAAGTCTCCGTGATTTGAAGCGTATGAATAAGAACCGGCTGCGCCAAGAGCCGCTCGGTCTTGAGACGGGTTTCTTCTGCCTGGTTGAAAGACCATCCCATTTAGACCTCTAAACATATCTCCAAACAAGCGTTGTCCGCCATCTTGACAAGCAGCGTCGTAGACATGAATTTTAAGAATCGGTGGGCCGGTTTTTCCATCTTCCATTATTGTATTTCGACTAGGGAGAGTCACAGGAAGAATATTGAGATTTATAGGGACAAATATTCCGGGCGGAGGATTGTCAGGGTCATATATCTTCCCAAGTTGCGCACCTACATTTGAACCTGTCCTTCCGTAACCACCAGCTCCTGCATCTTTTAGAAAAGTCGTCAAATATGTCGCGAAGTCTTCAACTGACAGGTTCTTTTGCTGTCTCATGTGGCGAACTATTTTGCTTTTAAACGATGGAAAGTGTATGGGAAAAGAAGCCAAATTAAAGTCGTAAGCTGCCCCTGCGTTTGCGTTGCAGCTATAATATATCGTCTGTATTTCGCTAACGTTTTTAGTTACACGAAGAGGATTGACAATGAACCATTGTATTATCTTTCCAAGTGAAACATAATTGCCTTGTTTAGCACCCCCAGGTGGGGGTCCGGCCTGACTATGTCTGTTTCCTGCGAATTTTGGTCTCAGAAATGGATCTGAAGATGCGGGGAGTTGCTGCAAAAGCTTTTTTAAAGCGCTTACCCCTGAAGGTGTTGCGCCCAAGGTCGTTGCACCACTATGACGATCAAAAAGTGATTGCAAGCCACTAAGACTAGACGCGTCTAATATTCCAGCAGCCTTAATTCCCTTAAACCACTCATCCATTGCTGCTTTAGCTTCTGCTGTTTGAGGTATATAGCCTGATGCTTCGTTTGTAACGATAGGCAGTAACGATTTTAGAAGGGGAGAAGTCTGTGGGTTGTCAGGTGCTGCAGCGTACATTGCAGTAGTGATAACTGAATTAATCTGGCGCATCATATCTTGATAAGAATCGATAGGCGTGTCGTCGTCTGCAGGGCCTGAAGTTATTTGTTGTAAATGCTTAAAACTTCCCATGCCTGATGTGTGGAGATCTAAGTCGATTGACACCTCACCCGAGTCTTCAAAGCTAAATCGGATATTTGAAGGCGAAAATATTTTTGTTACTTTCATTTGCCCTAAAATATCACCGAATTTCTCCACAAGCTCAGCATCAGACCTCCGAGCTATTTCTAGACTGTGCGGGTGGGCCCAGCCGTATGTTATCATGAGCTGTGTTTGATTAAAAACACTGGGGGACAAAAGTGCGGCTGCATCGCTCATTCGAGATCGATCGTGTAACTTAAGTCTTAAAGTAGAAGTTTCATCTTTCAAAGAAGTTATACCGCCACCTCCAGCATCGGTTGCTTCTGTTTGGCTAGAAAGCGAAACTTTCGTCTTAAAAGAAAGCACACTTAAGTAGGGACGGAATGGATCTTTGATCTGCATAGAGTCTAAAGATTTGTTAGTTGCAGCTGAGTTTCTATTGGCATTGACAAGAGACTGAGGCATTGTAAAGAGATCCATTCCTCCTGCTGTTGAAAAAGCCGCGGCTGGACCTTCAATCGTTTTCTCAGTTGAATACCCACCTTTCACGTCGTACGGACCGTTAGGTAATCCGTCATACTGTGCATTATGAAGCTTTACAGCTTTCGCTGGATCTCCTGCAAAATCCCCCAATGCCTGTCCGTCACTCGTGCGCCCAAACATCCATTGCTGTGTTGACATGGGAGCATTTCGACCTTGACCAGGATTTCCAGAAGAATCATCGAGGCCCGCGGGGTCGAACTGAGACAGAACAACGACTTCCATGAATGGTGCACATAAATTCATTTCTGATGGAGGTATCGCATTCATGAAAAAAGCTGCGATGTCGGATTGTGTATGATTCGGAGCGGCTACTGGAGGAAATATCTGTATTGCAGAACACAGCGGCAACGCCGCGCCTTCAGGAACAGCTGGCATAAAATCTCCTGACGTGTAATGAGTTCCATTCTTTGGCTTGCCGTACCCCATATAAACGTCCCCTTTACCGTAGCCTTGGTTCAAAAAACTGAACCCGGGTTCAGCCGCTGCGAGATTATTTGCTGCTCCATCATTCTCGTCTGGGTAGACTAGCATTGGCCCTTGAGTTATAGTGAGAGTATTGTCTTCAAAGTTCGCTTCAATATTGCCGTTTATTATTGCCAGCATCGTTGGTGTAGACTGACCCAACCCAGTTATTGAGTCAAATGTCCCTTGTAAGCGCTGAGTCGCATCTTCGGATGCAGCTTCGAGAGGTCCGTCATCGCCGACCACAGGAATAGTCAAAGCATTGACTGTACCGGGCGGAAGGTTTGATATCTCAAGGCCTCCGGCTCCTGCTACGCCATAAAATTTACCAAGCTGTCGCATGGCTCTTCTGAGACG
>MDTD01187515.1_pt1 | contig 17406 bp, 12 predicted proteins | sample 811221 | NCBI WGS metagenome assembly MDTD01 (sample SAMN05326646, study PRJNA326480) | marine metagenome | isolation source: seawater | place: Pacific Ocean: South West | collected 2011 | reverse complement strand
GACCTCTACCACCGCCACATCCACACCTTGTTCAGCGAAATAGCAAAATGCCATGGCGACCATGCGTTCAAAAAATGTAGGAGGGTCATCTAAAGCCAAGGTGGCTTGATACACCTTTTCTTCTAGCGCAATAAAATTGTGCTGGCTCACCCACTCGCCATTGATTTGAATTCGTTCCCGCGCTGAGCACAAATGCGGGCTGGTGGTCAAAGCGATTTTTCTGTTTTCGGTGCGCAATAATTCAGAGATAAATAGAGCGGTGCTGCCCTTCCCGTTGGTGCCCGCCACGTGAATCGTTTTAAACGCACAATGCGGGTTACCCAAGGCATCGAGTAAGCCATACATGCGCTCCAACCCCAATCGAGGCGATGACGGAACGGTTAACAAACGCTGCAATGCCGCAGCATAAAGGGTATCAGAAGACATTTATTTGGAAGTGGCAGTAAAAACGCCGTCCCAGGTTTCACCCTCAGGAACCGGTGGGTTTTCACGGTACATTCTACAACGTTCAATAAAAATGTGTGACGGCGTCGTCTTACAACCTCGTTCACGATCGGGATGGAAAGGTTCCAAATCGAGACACGCCGTGTACAATGCTTCGGCCTCATCCCACTTCATGGCAACAAAAGCCTCCCGCGCTTCATTGAATTTAGCCACCAGTTGATTCAGTTGCTCACTGTCGTTCTCTTTGGTGGTCAACAATTCGTGGGTAATGACCGGTTCAGATCTCCCCATAACCCGTACCTTATCGATCAAGCGCGATACAAAATTCTCCGGTCCCGCTTGAAGCAAAGTTTGCTCAGAGCACATGGTGAACACACCATATTGCTTGGCCCCGCTTTCAAGACGTGCAGCCGTATTCACCGCGTCACCCATCATGGTGTAATTCATGCGCATGGCGGATCCCATATTACCTGTGACGATTTGGCCCGAGTTCAACCCGATACGCATCCGCATGTGGTGTACAATTTCTGGCCACTTGTCGCCTTCTTGTTGCCATTTCACACGCAACCCACCCAGAGTATCCTGCATCGCCAAAGCCGTCTCACAAGCACTCCGAGCATGGTTTTCGAGCTTCATGGGCGCACCAAAAAACGCGATAATCGCATCCCCTTCGTATTTGTCTAAGGTCCCTCGATGCGCTACCAAGATGTCGGTCATGGCGGTTAGATACTCGTTCAACAACTCAACCAGTTTGGTGGGGGAGCCAATTTTTTCCGAGAATGTTGAAAAGGCTGCGATGTCCGTAAAATAGGCCGTCAGATTGCCTTCACTGCCCCCCAGTTGAGGCATTTGCTTAGAATCTACCATTTGGTCGATGAGCTCGGGTGAGATGTAGTTCTTGAACATATTGGTCAACATGCGCTTGTCTTTGTTCTCAACCAGGTATCCCCAAACAGTCGCCCAGGCCCAAGTAAAAAAGATTTGGCTCTGCAAGGGGATTTGGTGGAACCACATGTTGTCTCTAAAGAAGAGATACTGGTCAATCATGTACCAGCCCACCATCATCAAGGCCACGAGTAGGGTTCGTTTTTCAATCGACAAACGAGGTAACAAAAGCCCCATCAACAAGGCCAAAGCTAATGACAATGCCATCTCGTACAGTACCATGGTGGAATCTCGACGCAGCGGTGTGCCATCGATCATGTTCTGAATGGCGGCCGCATGTACCTCTACCCCAGGAACCATGCTAGAGAACGGGGTCACCCGTTGGTCGAAGGTGCCAAGCGCTGTTACAGCGATCAAAATCACTTTGCCTTTGGCTAACTTAGGGTCGAATTGATTATCGTAAATATCCACCAACGAAATGTGATCGAAAACTCCCCCTTCCATATCGCCCTCTTCCACATTTGCCGCTGATGGACCGTAATAATTCACCTGTAGAGAACCATCGAGCGATACCGGCAGCTGCAACTTTGCGCCTTCAGGAAATAAATACACGTTGCTCAGACCGCGACTTTCCACCTCGTGCTGAATCAAAGCGGGCTCAGCACCAAAATACAGCTGTACGGCGTTTAATGACAGGGAGCCTAGGAAGCCATCTTTATAACGGAAAACCAAAGGCACACGCCGCGCCACTCCATCTGAATCCGGCACCACGGAGAAGAAGCCCAAATATTCAGCCCCTTCGATAAACTCGTCTCGAGGCAATGTGAGATAGCCTTTGACCTCGCGAACAAAATGTAAATCACCGGCCTGCGCATTCTCGGCGGGTTTGGCTCGGTAGTTGAGTTGCTTATTCCCATCCAAATCAATTTCTTCACTCACCAATCCAGTTGCATATCCCTCAATAATTCCACCGAAGTCCATGAGTTGATTGTAAGCCGCCTCGTTTCTTTGTTCGATGTCCTCTTCACCGCCACCTTCATGTCGGGCGATATAACCCTGCACAACCCGGTTGGAATATTCTTCAAACGCCCCTGCCAGTTTTTGATCGGGCGTGGTCTCGTTTTCAATCGACGAAGAAGTCTGTACGAGATTTTGTAACTGCTCCATCGCTTCGGAAAAAGCGATCTGATTGGCCACTGGCATGAGGCGCTTGTCTTTGTCTACGCCCACCTCTTTAAAAGCTTCGAGCACTGCCTGTGGGTTCGTCTCGGCCACGAAGTTTTTGGCCCCATGCAGGGGGGTGAGGGTTTCATCAGAGAACACCATATCAAAGGCCACTACATCGGCCCCCGCGTCTACCAGGTTCTTAATAATGGGTGGCCAAATAGAGCGATCCCAAGGCCAACGCCCAAAACGTTCGATGGTGCGATCATCGCCAGCGCCAATAGCCACTTTGGTCTCCGTATTGAGACGACCCCGATGAATGAATTTAAAGTCTAAAATCTTTTGTTCTAAACGACCAATCGGTGTTTCTCGGAAAAGATCCGAACGCACATTTGAAAAGAAAATAAGGGTCATGGACGCCAAGCCAATCGCGATGGCGATACGCATAGTGGATAAATGAAAAAAGAAGTTATAAGCGCGTTTCAGCATGTGGTTAATCCTTAAAGGTTCCCCTCTTGGAAAGTATTTATTTGCTCAAAAGTATTTCTCCCCACACCCGTTTCATTATTGGATAAAACTTGAACGTGCCATTTGAGTCGTCGCAGATCCTCGGCATTGTCCACGTCATACCAAAAAGGCAACAAATGGGGTTGAATCTCGGCCCGTTGTAGATGGGCGATCGTTTCGCTCATCACCGATGCAGTAGACCAATTAATGTTTTCGAAAATAGGTGGCACTTCATCTCTCGCACCCACCAACCAGTAACCGCCGTCAAAGGTCGGTCCCAAAACCATTGGGTGCCAATCCAACGCGAAGAAAGCTTCGCGGACCAAGTGCACGGGTAAGGTGGGACTGTCTGCGCCAATGATGCAAACCCGGTCCGCCCCATCGGTCAATTCTTGGGTGATGCAATTGCGCATGCGTTCCCCTAAATCATGGCCGTCTTGGAATCGGATTTCGTGTTCAGCCCATGGTGGGTTTTCAACATCCGTTTTGGTGGCCAAATAGACGCGAACACGTTTGGAGGGTTGACCCAACGCATCTGTCGACCATTGCGTGAGCAAATGGATGGCATCTTTGAGAAAGGCTTCATACAGTTGCAGCGCCACATCATCGCCGTGGGTCTGTGCCAACCTTGTTTTTACCGCGCCAGCTTCGGGCGCTTTCGCAAATAACACCAAACTGTCCATCATCATTCCCCCGAGCTATCCAATTGGAGTTCGCAGTTTAGACCGTTTTCATGGGGTGGGCCAAGGCCAAATCCCTATTTTTTATGGGTTTGGGCACCAGAAAATTGACTGTGCATAGGTTTTGAGAATCACCACGCCGGCCGCGATGGACCCTTTTAAGGTGCCCGATATCTTGGACTGTCCCCCCTGTCGAACGCGATAGTGCACGGGTATCTCGCAAACACGCAATCCCTGTCGAGCAGCCCGAGCTTGCATTTGAATGGTCCATCCCCAATTTTTGTCGTCCATTTCGAGACTTTGCAGCGCCTTCGCCGTAATGGCGCGAAATGGGCCAAGATCAGTGAATGATACTCCCCAGGTGCGGGACAGTAAAAATCCGGACAGGCGGTTCCCCCATGATTGGACCGGCGTTAAAGCCCCCGGACTCACCCAACCTTGATGCTCACCCAAAATACGTGACCCCACCACCATATCCATATCGCCGGCCAAAATTGGAGCCAACAGGGCCTCAAAATCGCGGGGATCGTCCGCCCCATCGGCATCGAGAAAACAGACAATACCATCGGGATATGGATTTTTTGCCAATCCGGCCAAGCAAGCACTGCCATAGCCCCTCGTCTCGGCCTCAATCACGGTCGCCCCTGCCTCTTGGGCCAAATGCGCCGTGGCATCGCTGGACCCATTATCCGCTACAAGCACCTGAAATTCCTGAATATTTAACCTTTTTAGTTGTTCTGCAGTCGACCTGATTACAGAAACAATGGTCTCTTCTTCGTTCAAGGCCGGAATGATCACCGCGAGCATGCAAATCACCTTTTATGCAAAGCAGCACAGAACCATATCAAAAGGTGGTTGTCATGTGCGAGTTGAGGCGATTGGATAACAGCCAACGGAGGCCTTATGACCAAAGAAATTTCCTATTCATCTGCCGGTGTAGATATCGAAGCTGCCGATGCAGCCATCGAAGGATTCAAGGGTGACGCCCAAGCCACTTACCAAAACGGTGTCCTTTCGGGCATTGGTGGTTTTGCGGGTCTGTTCCATTTGGGAGAAGCGACGCCCGACATGACCGATCCTGTACTGGTTTCTGGAACCGATGGTGTCGGTACAAAACTGCTGGTGGCCCAAAAGACCCACAACCACCGAGGCATTGGCCAAGACCTCGTGGCCATGTGCGTGAACGACATCCTTTGCGTGGGAGCTCGCCCTCTTTTCTTCTTGGACTATTTCGCCGCTGGCGGATTGGCTGGGGTGCCCCTGAAAGAAGTGGTGCAAAGCATTGCCAAAGCATGTGCGGACGTGTCCTGTGCGTTGCTCGGTGGCGAAACAGCCGAAATGCCCGGCCTGTATGCGAAGGGCGATTATGACCTCGCCGGGTTTTGTGTGGGCGCAGTGGATCGCAAAAAAATCATTGATGGACAAAAAGTTCAAGCAGGTGATGTGGTGATTGGTTTGGCCTCCTCCGGCTTGCACAGCAACGGATTTTCATTGGCGCGAAAAGTACTGTTAGAACATGCGGCCATGGATTTGCAGGCCCCCTACCACCCCTCCGATGATCAGAATTTGGGTGAAGCACTCCTGCGACCTACCCATTTGTACGTTCAAAACATTTTGGATTTATTCGCCAATGACGTTGACCTCCACTCCTTGGCTCATATCACCGGCGGTGGTCTTCCTGGAAACATCGCGCGCAATGTTCCCGACACGTTCGATATCCACATCGACCCCACTTCTTGGAGTGAGCCGGCTATTTTTGGTGTGATTCGAGAAAAGGGACCCGTGAATGAAGAAGAAATGCGCAAGACTTTCAATTTGGGAATCGGCTTCACCGTGATTGTCCCCCGCCAAGAAGCCGACAAGTGTCATGCCATCCTGTCCAAACAAAACATCCAAGCATGGACCATTGGCGAGGTAACAAATGGCTCTGGCCAGGTTATCTTTGGCGACTAAAATGACGCAGAAAACCGAACCAAACAATCAAACGCGTATTGCAGTCTTTATCTCTGGCAATGGAAGTAATCTGCAAGCGCTCATTGATCATCAAGCACAGAATTCAGACTGTCCCTATGACATTGCATTGGTATTTTCCAACAAAGAAAATGCGTACGGGCTGCAACGGGCTGAGACCGCGGGCGTGCGAACGAAGTGTCTGTCTCACCGAGAATACGACTCCCGACAGACTTTCGAAGAGCAAATCGTCCACATCCTGCATGACCACCAAATCGAATTGGTGGTGCTTGCAGGCTTTATGCGTGTGCTATCTCCTTTTTTTGTCTCCCAATACGCCCAACGCATCATCAACATTCACCCCTCGTTGCTGCCCAAGTTTCCGGGTTTGAATGCCATGGAACAAGCATTGGCGGCACGAGAGACCATAACCGGATGCACCGTTCATTTGGTGGATGATGGCGTTGATACGGGGCCCATCCTCGCTCAAAAAGAGGTTTCTGTATCGTCGGATGAAACCATCGAAAGCCTACAAAAAAAGATTCACGCGGCGGAGCACCAACTCTACCCTTCGGCCTTGGCTCAATTCTGCGAGCAAGGGCTCAGTGCTCAGTCATAGTTTTCTCTTCGCGTCGCACCATCACCAAGAGCACCAACAATAAGACAGCTGACATGACTGAGAGCCAAAAGCCCAGAGTGATGCCCGGCTGCTGTGCTCGAATCCTAATTTGCGCAACGGGTTCTTTCGTCTCGAGGCGATAGCCCCCTTGCGGCCCCTCTTGAACCTCCAAAGGGTGCCCGTCTTTTTCCAGTTCATACACCGGGTGAAAAGGCACGCGAATTTTTATCTCTCCAAAAACTGGTGGGTCGAAAAAAACAGACAAGCCATCTGATTCACCACGAATTTGCGAAGGCGCTGGTGAGACCAGTGGTTCCTTTTGTATTTGGAAGTTGGGCGCGCCATCCAAAACCGCGGTCAGTGGCTGGTTGCACCGGATGACGTTACGCCCTTGATGAAAAAGATGCGTTTGAAAATAAAATCGCGGATGGCTGGTGCCATAGTTGATATCGGTATTCTGGGTATAAACACCCTTTCTTTCCATGGGGAATACCTTCTGCAGTACCGCGCTTGGAATGATGGTCACATTCTTTATCAATGCGCCACTTTGCGTGAACAGTGGGGCCAACGCAAAAGAAAGAACAATAAAGATAACCCCTTCTCCACCACGCCATCTCGCCTCTTGTATTTTGTAGTGCAGCAAGGTCAAGGCGCGCGCTGACGCCAATAAAATTCCAAAGGTGAGTAAAATTCCGTAGCGTGAGAAAGAACGAATGCTGTCAAAGAAAGGCAACGCGCCAAATAAAGAGCCCAAACCCAAGACATGCGAATTGCCCAATGAAAGTGACAGCCCCATCACCATGAGTATGCATGCAGCCCATCTTAACAGCTGCAACTCTTTTGGGAGACCACGGCCGGACAAGCAGACCCCAAAAACAGCGAACAAAATGAAAGGAGCACCAATATAATTAAAATTCTCCCAAATTCCCCAAGGGCGTCCGTCAATAAATGGTGCGACCTCATGAAATGAAGGAACGGTACGCCACAAATCAGTGAGAACCATCCCCAAGCTCGCGGACTCAATTTCTGTAAGGCCACGGGGGTATGCGCGTTGCCACAATAACACCGGGACCCATTTGTACGAAGCCAACACCATGCCCATACCGTGGGGTACCCCCCAGTTCCACAGTAAACGACGCCATGGTGCAGTCCGAGACGCACCGTGAACCATTAAAAATTTCAGCATTAAAAAAACAATCAGTGCCGGGTAGAAATAGAACAAGGCAACGGGCAATGTGGCGCTGAAAAACAAAAACGAAAGGACGACCATTCCCAGAAAATGCTTGGTATTTATGCTTTTGCTGTTTTCATCGAAAACAAGCACATCGCTGACCAGTAAAAAAATGGGGATGAAATGAAAAAAGGCGAACGTGAAATGTCCAACGTTAAACCGCGCGGCGAAATAGCCACAACCCACATAGGCCAAACCAACCCCCAGAGAAACCAAAGGTGGGATGCCATGCCTCCGCAAAAACAGATGCAACGTGGCAAGGCCCATGAGCGACAACAAAAACCACAGCAACACAAAGGCCCAAAAAGGGTCAAAAAGATAAATAAACAGGGACGGCCATCCCCAAGTATAACTTTGGGGGTTGGCCAACTCTGGTGTGCCACCGCAAAACGCCATTTCCCAGGTTGGCACTACCCCATGGGTGAGCATGTGATGCTTTAGGGTGTGTGCGTTGGACAGGAACAAATCCCAATCCTCTTGGACAGACCCATGAGCCACATCGGCCAAATGGTCCCAAACCAAGCCATAGGGTTTGCCTTTAAACAGTCCGTCGCTCATAGTTCCTGTTTACCTGCTTTTGTAACGCAAACCAAAAAGTTCACGCTGTAAGCTTTAGGCAGGGTTGGGAATATCAACAAACTCCGCCGTAACCCCTTCAAGGGAGGCGATTTGGCATGAAAAGGAACGGGCACCAAAAACTTCGGTGTTGTGATGGCCACCCGCAATAAAAGCCACACCAGACTCCTCGGCCATGGCCTTCACCCATTCAGTGGCCTCACCCGTTACATATAAGTCTAAACCATCATCAATGGCTTCGCTCAAACGATCTTGTGCGCCACCGGTGCACACCCCAAAATGTCGAATGGGCTTGGACAAATCCCCAAAGACCTGGAGGGTCTTTCCCACCTGAGCTTCGTGCTGTTTGACCATGTCAGCCAGGGTCATGGGTTTTGTGACGGCGCCCTTAAAACCAATGCTCTTGCCTTTATAAACCCCAAAAGGCTCTCGCTCAGCAGACATGCCCAATGCATCGGCCAGCCCGGCATTGTTACCCCACGCAGGTTGGGCGTCCAAAGGTAAATGGTAAGCGAATAAATTGATGTCATGGCTCATGAGCATTTTCACACGCTTCCCCAACCAACCGGTGAGCTGACGCATCCCACCACCCCACACGATGCCATGATGAACAAAAATTGCGTCTGCCTTTTTGTCGATGGCCGCTTGAATAAGCTTTTGGTTGGCCGAAACGCCACAAACCACGTGAGTGACGTCTTCTGCGCCCTCCACCTGTAAGCCGTTTTCGGCCATGTCTTTAAAGTTTTCAGGCAACAGCCATTCGTTCAATTGCTTCAGGAAATCTTGTCTTTTCATAAAGTTCGCTTTTATTGGGGGCAGGTCTGCCCTGGTGAAATTTCAGTCACCCCCGGCATCTGGGTAATGGTCATGCTCGTTTGGGTTTTACTTACGGTGATAATGTCTTTGGTGGCACCGGCCCCGCTCAGTGTTGCGCAGAAAACCCGCGCGCCTTCAGAGCCGTCGCTGGGGATTTTGACAGTGGTGCGAATGGGCACGGGTCCGCGCTTCATGCAACGCGAAGACGTTGCCTGACTGGAATAAAAGGGACAATCATTGGCGCACACGTTGAATTGACTGTAGTCGAAACAAGCGCGGTTGCCCTCGGTGCCCGACGTTCCCTCACAGTCAAAAATACAGCAGTTGGCCAAAATGGTGTAAGATGCACCGCCCGTTCCTAACAAACAGTCGTCGAGCAAATTGGCTTTCACCACAAAATCAGCCGCCTCGCCCGGCCCATCGTGAACCACTTCTTCATCGATGACCCAGAGTTCTGAGCCCACCTGCGCTTCGGTGTAGGCACGCCAAGTGGCGTTTCCGTACGCTCCGAGATTACAATCACAGGAGCCGCCACCGATACCACAGGAAGGGTTTGAGGGCTTTGCACAGGTGGCACCATTGGGTGACACGCGATAACTCAAATCCACGTTGGCAGCGGGTAAATCGCCAGCGGGGGTACACATGCAGTTGCTCTCCGTTTGTAAGCGCTCTGGCCCCATAACCACCGAAATGGAAGGCGGTACATAGTTTTGACCGGCCACGGGCAAAGTCACTGGATCGGAAAACCCTTGGGCGTAGACTTGGTAAGTGTCCACGTTGGTGCCAGCCTGATTGGGGGTATAGGTCACGTTGACGCCGATACTCGCCCCTGGTTGAAGCACGTAGGGTAGTGAACCTGCGAGATTTGCCGTGAATGGCTGAAACGCTCCCGAAGCCATTTGACCCGAGGTCAGCGTCACCGCATCACACCCCACCGATTTCAGGGAGGATGAAAGTGTTTCGCTCTCACCCACGGGAAGGTCTGAAAACAACAAAGTGGGAGGATCGAAGACCAAAGGATTTGGCGGTGGCGCGGTGGCACTCAAGGTGGCCGTGAGTGTCTCTTTGTCTGGCGAGTCACTGTTCGCGCTCACCGTCAAAGTCAAGATGTGGTCGTCACAATCGGTGGGCGCATAAACGAACTCCACGGGCACGCCCTGCCCCGGGAAAATATAAAGTGGGGTGCTGGGCAAGGTGTATTGAAAAGCATCAGTGGCCCCGGTGACTTCAATGCTGTAAACGGTCAGAATTTTATCTAGGGTGCCATCATTGCTGAGTGTCACCGTTTCGGGTGCAGAGGACTCACCAATCCCCACGTAACCAAAATCAATGCTGGGGGGCGAGATTCCCAGGTTGCGTTCCCCCTTGAACTCAGAGAAAAAATCCACGCTAAGCGCTGCGGGGTTCTCACAACCGGGCTCGCACCGTTCGGCGGTGGTGGTTAACAACAAAGAACCCAAGTCTTCTTCACCGTCGGCCAAGGTGTAACGCACCTTGATGTCTAACTGGCCACCCACCTCGATCACCCATGGCCCCGTGTTGGCGATTTCTATTTCGAATTCGTCGCTGGTGTCCGCACCCAAACGCACGTCTAAAACTGAATAAGCCGCCTGTCCCACATTTTTCACGATCAAGGATTTCTCGATGGCCACCCCTAATGCAGGTGACCCGAAATCTAATTCATTCCCGGGCTCCAAAAAAAGCACGCTGCCCACATCAACACCTACGTCACTGGTACAAATGCCATTTTCGCAAATGCCTTCAGTGCAATCAGTATTCGTAACGCACCCATTGTCACGAACGTTTTCAGTGCTGGTGCAGTACCCATCGGTGCCGCAGATTTCTCCGATGGAACAATGGTTGTCCTCCGCACACGGTACCTGACCACCCGCCAAATCGTTGGGACAGGCAGGAAGCAGTGCCAAAAAGGCAGTCAAAACCAACCACTGCTTAAATATGTATGTCATGGGCTCAGTATTCCTTGGTTTACATAGAGTGTATCGGTCATCTGGGACTTAAGTGTGCTTCTTTGGGCATCGGTCGATCCGCCGACGCCGTACCCGCAACAGCATCAGAAGCAAGAGGAAAGCGGACCAGTCTTGGGTTTTGCTTTGGTCGCAACCCGCAGAAACTGCCTCCACCTTGCCACTGGTTTCTTGGCGAGGGGGCACATTTAAGTTTTCGGGCGCATCACACCAGGACAGTTGGGCCACTTGGCTGTGATTATGGGCCTGGTCGCGAACCTGAACCTGTACATGGCAAGCGGCGCCTGGTGTTCGTGGAATCGGCGTGAGTGCAGACCATGTGGACCACGTGTGGCCGACCTCACGCCAGCGCATGCTCAAGCTCTCTTCAGGCGATCCCACATCGGTGGCATGAATGGAGATGAAGTCTCCCGTGTCACTGAGTCGGACTTGGGGCGCGTAGGGGTCCACCCAGAACCTAAAGTCTTGAGTATGCGTCACAAAAGGAAAACCTTTTTCATCTCGGTCTTGAATCCAAATTCGTAAATTGTGCTCTCCCACCAATTTCAGCTTGTGATTTTTTAAGACCACCTGCCCCAACATTGCTGGTCTGAAGGGGCCTTGCAGCAACCCAAAGTCCACCTGGACAAAAATCTCGTGCGCAGGCGATAAGCGACCTGTGATGTCTTGCAGCAGGACTCGGCCTGACGGCAACACCGGTTCATCTTCATCGCCTACCAAGGATGGCAAAGTGGCGGGTTCGTACAAGCCGGTGGGGCCATCCAAGACCAGTTGAAGGTCCCAGGGTTGACTCAGCTCTTCTGGTGCGTCCCCCTCGTCTGTCCCCACTTCCACCTCCGTCATGGACAGGTAAAGATTCAGGAACTCAAAAGCTTGTCCATTGATGGTCGGCTCCACCGCCACTTTTTGTAATGTGAGGCCAATGGGTACCCCTGCATTATCAGCCAGTATCTGCCCAATGGGAAACTCAAATTCAGTGGCGCCTAAGACCGCGTCGAGGGCCACACCGACCAACGTTTCTAGAATTTCGTTGAAGTTCACTTCGGGCAGTAACTCGTTGTAAATCTGTTCAAAGTTTTCAATTTGAATGCCGTCGGCAATGGCCAAATGCAGCGTTCGGCCCTCGTTATCGTAAAAGAGCTTGAGCCCGATATCAACGTCGGTATTGACCCCAAACACCCGAGCATAACGATCATGCATCCACACGTAGAAATCGATGCGCAACTGCCCCCAAGTCACTCTTAAGGTCCCCGTGTTTTCCTCGGACTGGTCCAAGTGAATCACGGGAGGTGCGGAGGGCACCACCGCCAACAAGGCCGGCGCATTGGGTGAGACATACTGCCGCAATCGCCCTTCGGTGAGTAAGTCAACCGTGCCAGCGCCCAGGGCAAAAGCGCCCCCCGTCATTTCGGCGATGCCAGCAGAGTCGATTTCCAAGCACAGCGCACCCGTGTGATACGCGGCGTAAAGCGCCTGGTTCATCATGGTCTTGGAAGCGGAGATACCCATGTGGTAGGGATTGCCATCGATGCTGCCCAATAAATCCCCCGCGGGTTGTCCCGTAAAATCAAATACGCCGTACAACTCTTCGAACTGATGAAAACTCACGGGGGACACACAACCGTGGGGGGTGCCATACAGTGAATTCTCGCGAGGTACTGCTTCTGCCCCAAACTTGAGGGTCAAGTCCATGCCCCGATGGATTTCGCAGTCCAAACCCTGTGGGCATGTCACATCAAAAGCGTTCCCCGTGGGCACCGCCATTAAGCCTACATCGTGAATGGTGGGTTTGAGAACCCCGCCCCCCGCCTCGGCAACATTAAGTAAAGTGCCGCCCCCCACGGGCGTACCATTCACATCTGCCAATAACAAACCTAAGACACCACTGAACATTTCGTCTAAAATCGGTTGCATCAGATCGTGTAAAAAGCCAGCCGTCCAACCGCCGGCAATGCTCACGGTGCTCCAGAAATTATCACAGGTTCCGCTGCAAACGCTGCCATCTTGACAGTGCGGGGAATCCACCGCCTCGCTGAAAGCGATGCTGTCGTCATCGATGTCTCCCAAATCAATCCCGTCTTCAGGGATTTCAATCTCGAGCAAAAGACATTCCGTGGCCCCTTGATCGCAATCGCCCCCTTGTCCCACATCGAGGTAAACGATGGCCTCAATGGTCACCTCGGTCATGTATGGCTCAGGGTTGTTGCCGAACATGTTACAAGCGGCTTGGGGAAAGGTCGTGAAAATACGCCCTCGCATTCCAAAAGGAATGTTTTCAATGCGCATGCGAAATCCGTCTCGGTCACCGTCCAAAAACTCCAAGGTCAAGTTGTTCATGAGCGCCTCTTCATCCATGTAAAGGCGCGTGGGATAGATCTCACTGGCTTGAGCCGTGTCCATGCTGTTCGCCCCAATAATGGGCAAGACCCCATCCACAAACGAAAAACCTGTTTCTAGGGCCAAAGGCTCGTTGAAGAGCAGGACGACATTGTCCGGATCGGTTTCTTCTGGGTCACCCAACACACTGACCAGTACTTCTTTGAAGTTGTCTTGGAAGAATTGCACACCGGATTCGGTAAACCGCACGCGAAGCGCATTGTCGATTTCGCTGTTTCCCCGTTCGAGTTCCGTAGACGGGAAATCATATTCGTCTTCGCACTCGCACCCACCAAAGAGTGCAAAAGCCCCCAAAATCGCAAAAAGCGTTGGGCGCCAAAATCCATTCGTGTGCCGATCCATACCACCTCCAAATGTGGAGGATAAAGCATGCCAAAAAATCACCCTTTTTGCAGGGTTGTTTGGCTTTTTGGCCCCAAAAATCTGTTTTTGGGCAAAAAAAAGCCGCAGGAGTCACCCCACGGCCATTTTTTCATGAAAAAGCAGTGACTTAGAAGTCGATAACACTGCCCACTTCGGCGTCCATACAGCGCTTGCGGCTGAGGCGAATTTTGCCATCGCGATCCACTTTCATGCAGACCACTTTCACTTCATCACCTTCGTCCAACACATCCGTCACCTGATTGGTACGCTCGTGCGCCAATTCAGAGATGTGAACCAGACCATCGGTCCCAGGGAAGATTTCAACGAATGCACCAAAATCAACCACGCGTTTCACCAAGCCTTTGTAGACCAAGCCCACTTCAGCTTCGCGGGTAATGTCTTCAACGATTTGCTTGGCTTGGTTGGCGCCATCTGCGTCTGCAGAGAAGATGCTCACCGTTCCGTCATCCAAGATGTCGAGTTTAACACCGGTACGAGCAGTGATGTCCTTCACCACTTTACCACCAGGGCCGATGACATCGCGAATCTTGTCTGGGTTGATCTTCAGGCTGATGATTCTGGGTGAATGTGGGGACATCTCGGCACGGGGACCAGAGATGGCTTCCTGCATTTTATTCAGAATGTGCAAACGACCTTCACGGGCTTGCTCCAATGCTTGGGTCATGATCTCTCGGGTCAAACCGTCGATCTTGATGTCCATTTGGATGGCAGTCACACCGTTTTCGGTACCACAGACTTTGAAGTCCATATCGCCGAGGTGATCTTCGTCGCCCAAAATATCGGAAAGAACTGCAAGGCCGTCACCTTCCTTGATCAGCCCCATAGCAATACCGGCCACTGGCGCCTTCAAAGGCACACCAGCGTCCATCATGGCCAAGGTGCCACCACAAACGGTTGCCATTGAGGAAGATCCGTTAGATTCAGTGATTTCGGACACGATACGAACCGTGTAAGGAAAGCCTTCTGCATCTGGAACCATACGTTTCAGGGCACGATGAGCCAAGTTACCGTGGCCCAACTCGCGACGAGAAGTACTGCGCAACATGCGTGCTTCGCCCACGCAAAATGGGGGGAAGTTGTAATGCAACATGAAACGCTCATTCACGTCACCCATGAGGGTATCAATACGCTGCTCGTCATCTTTGGCGCCCAAGGTGCAAGTCACGATGCTTTGGGTTTCACCACGGGTGAACAAAGCCGAACCGTGAGTCCGAGGCAAAATGGCAACTTCGTTATCTATGTTACGAATCTCACCATAGGCACGACCATCGAGTCGAACAGAGCTCTGAACACAGTCGGTTCGCATCATTTTCTTTTTGACATCACCAAAATAACCAGAGGCTTCGCCCTTCACTTCAGCAAATGCTTCTTCGCCGAGGCTCTCTTGTAAAGCAGCCATGGTGGCGTCTTTGGCTGCGTCAATAGCAGCATAGCGATCGAGCTTGGACTTGGTGACGATGGCTTCTTTCAAGCCATTGTTCAATGCCAACTCACGAACTTGTGCCATCAAGCCTTCGTTCACCACAGGCGCTTCGAAAGCCATTTTTTCTTTACCCACGGCTTCACGCATTTGATGAAACGCTTGGATGTTGGCTTGACCCGTCTCTTTGGCGAAAAACAAAGCGTCGAGCAAGTCGCTCTCGGAAACTTCATCGGCACCGCCTTCAACCATGACGATGGCGTCTTTAGAAACGGCAACCATCATGTCCACGTCAGCGGCTTGGCGCTGTTGCAAGGTGGGATGAGCCACCCATTCACCATCAAGGCGGACCACGCGAACCCCAGCGATGGGCCCTGCTTCTTCAGCGAAAGGTAGGTTACTGGCATGCAAGGCCATGGAAGCCCCGTTCAGCGCCATCACGTCGGTATCGTGAACACCATCGTGGGACAGCACAGTGGCGATCACCTGGGTTTCGTTTCGATAGCCATCGGGGAACAGTGGACGAATGGAACGGTCGATAATACGGGCGTTCAAGATTTCGGCTTCACGAGGACGAGCCTCACGCTTGAAATAACCGCCAGGGATTTTACCCGCTGCATAGGTTTTCTCTACGTATTCACAAGTCAAAGGAAAGAAGTCCATTCCTTCACGGGGTGAAGAAGCGCCACAAGCGGTCACCAAAACCACGGAGTCGCCCCAGCGAACCATGGCAGCGCCTGCGGTTTGCTTGGCCACACGACCCATTTCGAAGGTCATGGGTGCATCGTTACAATCCACGCTCACGCTGTGGAACTTTTCACTGTTGTGGCCCAGCTCAATTTTGCCGAGTTCATCAAAAGACATACAATAATCCTTTCCCGCTCTTGCCAAGGGCAAAAGCCAGATGTTGTTTTCAGTTAGGCGGGAAAAGAAAGCTCGGTTGCGAGCGCAACAAAGAATGAGATGAAAACATCGGCATCGGTGGATGGCCTCATCACATTCTTCGCTTACGTCCCGAAATCCCTCTTCCCAATTTGGGAGGCGGCGTCGTCGCCCCCCAAAAAGACGAGAGCGCGTTTAAGACCCTTCCTAAACGCGCCCATGTGATTACTTACGCAATCCCAAAGAACCGATAAGCGTCTTATATCGGTCGTAATCTTTGCTCTTGAGGTAAGTCAACAAACGGCGACGGCGAGACACCATCTTGAGCAAACCACGACGCGAATGGTGGTCGTGCTTGTGCTTTTTGAAGTGTTCGGTCAACTCTTTAATGCGCGTTGTCCAAAGGGCAATTTGCACTTCAGGAGAGCCGGTATCACCGGGTTTCGTTTGGTATTTTGCTATGATCTCTTCTTTTTGATCTTGAAAAAGCATGTTTTTTTCCTTTGAGGTATGACCTCTTCAACCCACTGCCCAGTGAGAGGCACCATGCCAGCCCCCGAGTCAGCGGTCGTGGAAATTGGGTTGTATTGCATTGGTGGCCGGTGTCAACCGGGTTAAGCACCCCGATCCTTGGATGGAATCCATTGAATTTCAGCTACTTGGGCCTCATGGTTGGCCAGCCGGGCCCAGATGAAGAGCAAATCCGACAATCGGTTGAGGTAAACGTATAATTCTGAACGAATTCCGTGGTCTGGGTCGCGGCCCAGGGCGACCACGGAACGCTCGGCCCGACGCACCACCGTTCGGGCCACATGCAACGCCCCTGCCGCTTCCGTGCCCGCTGGCAAGACAAAATGCGTGAGCGGTGGCAGTTGGGCATCAGCTTCATCGATCCATTGTTCAAGATGTTTGATGCGGTCCTGATCAATGAACGACACCAATTTTTTTTCGAGTTTATCTTTTTGCAAGGGCGGTGTGGCCAGTTCGGCACCCAAATCAAACAAATCACTCATGACCGCCTGCAAGGGCCCCCTTAAAGCTTCGGGGGTAGACGCGGAAGATGCGGCAAAGCCAATAAAGCTGTTCGCTTCGTCCACGTCGCCATAGGCAGTCACTCTTTCGTTGTTTTTGGAAACACGTTGGCCGCCAAAAAGACTTGTATCGCCGGTATCACCTTTTTTGGTGTAGAGTTTCATGTTCTGTTCACCTGCTCTTAACGCAAATCAATCCAAGGACTTTCGTCGGTGAGCATGGTTTCAAAAAAGTTAAAAATCAAGTCCTGAGCACCACTGTTGTTGTAAATCGCAAAATGACCGTCCAGGGGATACTGAACCATTCCCCCGGTGCGGACCTCACCATTGGCCAAGGTCATGTTGCCCTGCAGCGGTGGTTCTTGAGCATCTAACCCCAAAATTTCCACCACCGGGAACATTTCAGCCACCGGTTCGATCAACGGCAACCTGAAG
>MDTD01148372.1_pt1 | contig 17411 bp, 20 predicted proteins | sample 811221 | NCBI WGS metagenome assembly MDTD01 (sample SAMN05326646, study PRJNA326480) | marine metagenome | isolation source: seawater | place: Pacific Ocean: South West | collected 2011 | reverse complement strand
TTTGGACTTAATGAAACAATTGAATTAATAAATGATAAAATAAAATAATGTTTTCAATTTTTAAACCTTTAATTTTTTCACTAGATCCCGAAACTGCGCATGATTTAGCAATAAATTCTTTAAAATTTAATGTATTACCTAAAAATATTTTTCAAGTTGAAGGTGAGGAGTTGTTAGAAACTAATTTATTTAATGAAAAATTACCAAACCCAATTGGTTTAGCAGCAGGATTTGATAAAAGTGCTGAAGTGTACAATTCATTGTTAAAGCTTGGGTATGGCTTTGTTGAAGTAGGCACTATTACACCTAGAAGGCAATTTGGAAATCCAAAACCACGAGTTTTTAGGCTAGAAAAAGATCAAGCTCTTATAAATAGACTAGGTTTTAATAATGACGGGTCTGAGATTGTAGCTAAGAGAATATCAGAAAATTTACCCATTGGATTTTTAGGGATTAATATAGGCCCAAATAAAGATTCAAAAAATAAAGAAGAAGACTATTACCAATGTTTGTCAAAGCTTTTTATTCACGCTGGCTATTTGACAATTAATATATCTTCGCCAAATACTGAAGGGTTAAGAGATTTTCATGAACAAAATGAACTTGAAAAGCTTCTAAATGGTATTAATAAAATCAAAAAGAATAAAAATATTTTAAAACCTATTGCTCTAAAACTTTCTCCAGATATTAACAACTTAGAAATAAGTAAAATAGTTGAATTGATAACTAAATATAAAATTGATGGAATAATTGTTTCAAATACAACTGACAGTAATCGAGAAAATTTGTCAGATGCTCAAAAAAATGAAAAAGGGGGATTATCAGGACAACCATTAAAGGGAATATCTACAGATTTAATTAGAAAATTTTCTAAAGATTTACAAGGAAAAGTTAAAATTATAGGGGTAGGTGGTGTGGATACAGGTCAAGCAGCTTTTGAAAAAATCAGTGCAGGAGCAAATGCTGTTCAATTATATACTGGAATGGTTTTTAGGGGCCCTGGAGTTGTTAAAAAGATAAAAAAGGAGTTAATTTCAATTTTAAAAAAAGAAAATCTTAAAAATATTAATGAAGCAGTGGGAATTAGTGCTTGACGCTTGGCATCACTGTAATTATATAGCCCTAGGAAATTTTATGTCTAAAAGATGCGAATTAACAGGTATTTCACCCTTAAAAGGCCATAACGTGAGCCATGCAAAAAATAAAACTAAAAGAAGATTCTTACCAAATCTTAAAAAAGTAACTTTTAGAAGCGACATTTTAAAAAAAGATATAAAGTTAAATGTTGCTAACGCTGCTTTAAGAACTGTAGATTTTAAAGGTGGATTAGATAAATACCTACGTAGTGTAAAAAATAAAAAATTATCAAAAAAAGTTAAAAAAATTAAAGCTTCTATATCTGCAAAATCATAAAATGAATTTATTTTATAAGCTATCAATTTTGATGGGCATTGTAGTAGTTGTTTCTAATTACCTTGTGCAATTTCCTATACAACACTTTGGTTTAAGTGAAATACTTACATATGGAGCTTTCAGTTACCCAATAACGTTTTTAATCACTGATTTGGCTAATCGTGCATATGGTAAAATTGTTGCTAGAAAAGTGGTATATATTGGTTTTGTAATAGGAGTATTACTAACTCTCTTTGTTTCTACAAACTTTACAGATATAATATCTATTAGAATAGCAATTGGTTCAGGTGTAGCTTTTTTTATAGCTCAAAATTTAGATGTTCAAGTATTTCATAATTTAAGAAAAAAAAGTTGGTTTATAGCTCCACTCACTTCCTCAACGATTGGGTCAATAACTGATACTTTTTTATTTTTCTCTATTGCATTCTATGCTACGGGAATTTCTTGGGTAACATTAGCTTTCGGAGATCTAGTTGTAAAATTATTTATCACCTTAGTTATGTTAATTCCGTTTAGGCTTTTACTATATAAAATAAAAGATTATTCAGTTAGCTCAGTCTCAAAAGCTAAATCTTAATGCAAAGTTTTTTTGTTTTTCTCAACAAATAAATCTGTTAACTGATTTATCATTACATCACCTAAATCTTGAACATCAGTGATTTTTACTGCTCTATTATAATATCTTGTCACATCATGACCGATACCAATAGCTAATAGCTCAATATTAGATTTATTTTCAATCCATTTGACTGTTTTTTTTAAATTGGTTTCTAAGTAATCACTAGTGTTAGTTGATAGTGTCGAGTCATCTACTGGAGCTCCATCTGAAATAACCATCAAAATTTTTCTATCTTCTTTTCTTTTACTTATTTTATTAAAAGCCCACTTTAAAGCTTCACCATCTATATTTTCTTTTAATAATCCTTCTTTTAACATGAGGCCCATATTATTTTTTGCCTGTCTCCATTGAGTATCAGCTGATTTATAAATAATGTGCCTGAGATCATTTAGTCTTCCAGGTAAATATGGTTTTTCATTTTTCATCCATTTTTCACGAGAGGCTCCACCTTTCCAGTGTTTGGTTGTAAAACCTAATATCTCTACTTTAACCATACACCTCTCTAAAGTTCTTGAGAGTATATCTGCACAAATAGCTGCAACGGAAATAGGTTTTCCTCTCATAGATCCAGAATTGTCAATTAATATTGTTACAATAGTATCTTTAAAATCTATATCCTTTTCTTTTTTGAAAGATAATGAATTAAAAGGATCCATAATTATCCTAGGCAGCTTAGATGTATCAAGTAAACCTTCCTCCAAATCAAAGTTCCAAGACCTATTCTGTTTTGCTAATAATTTTCTTTGTAATTTATTTGCTAATTTTGAGATGAAATTTTTTAATTGTAATAATTGTTGATCTAAAGTTTTTCTCAATCTAAGCAATTCCTCTGTGTTTTCAAGCTCTTCTGCTTTTATAACCTCATCAAATTCCTCAGTGTATACTTTATAATTTAAGTCACCAAAATTTGTATTTCCTTTTTTTTTAATATCTGGTCGAGAACTATCTTCAATTTTTACTTCTTCTTCAGCTTGATCTGACTCTTTTGTCTCATTTTCTAAATCTGGTATCGCCGTTTCAATTGACATTTCATCCTGACTTTCTTTTTTGTCTTTGGTATTCTGGTCTTGATTTTGAGGTTTGGTTTCATTATCAATATTCTTATTCTCATTATCTTTTTGCTTATCTTCACTTATATTTTCGTCTAAACTCATATTAGAAATAATTTGAGATACTAGAGAATTAAATTTTTCTTGATTTAAAGTATGGTTTTTAAGATCGTCTATTTTTGCTTTAAATTGTTCATTGAGCTCTTTTTTGTGGGTTTTAAGCTTTTTTTCTACTTTAGAGTCATTTTTATAATTTAAAAATTTTTCTCTTAAATAGTTTTCGAAAGACTCAACTATTCTATCTTCACTATTTTTAAGATCTAAACCGTTTAGCCTTTTTTGATAAAATTTTTCAATATTTTTTTTAATCCCCTTAAAATAACTAGTTCCGATTTTCTCACATCTAATTTTTTCTGAAATATTATAAAGTTTTTTGGAAATATTTCCCTCTGGCTCAAACTTTTTAAAAGTATTTTTATTAGAAAATCTTAAATTCAATGATTTAGAGTCAGCTACAGCTCTTATTTCATCATAGTTAATAGTATTATTTGTTTGACTTAAATCTGGTAATTTAATTGAATTTTTATTTGATTTAGATAATTGATTACCAAATGAAACTTCAATTTTTTGAGAATTGGATAAAGATCTTACTGTAGAACTAATTGCAGTTTTGAAATCTTCTAGCTTTTCTTTTTTGTTATCCACTTTACAAGCTTACATTTATAGAAGACTCTGGTAAATCTTCTCCAAAACACCGCTGATAATACTCTGAAATTATTTTTTTTTCTAAATCATCACATTTATTCAAAAAAGTTATTCTGAATGCATAACCTTTGTCTTTAAAAATATTTGTATTTTCAGCCCAATGTAAAACAGTTCTTGGACTCATAACTGTAGAGATATCTCCATTGATAAATCCTTTTCTAGTTAGGTCTGCTACCTTGATCATATTTGAAAGCAATTCTTTACCTTCTTTATTATTAAAAGATTTATTCTTCGCGACTACTATCTCTAGTTCTTTATCAAATGTAAGGTAATTTAAAGTTGAAACTATATTCCATCTATCCATTTGACCTTGATTTATTTGTTGGGTACCATGATAAAGACCAGTTGTGTCTCCCAAACCAACGGTGTTAGTTGTAGCGAATATTCTAAAAAAATCATGTTGTTCTAAGACTTTATTTTTATCTAAAAGTGTAAAATTTCCATTACTCTCTAATACTCTTTGGATAACAAACATTACATCTGGTCGACCTGCATCGTATTCATCAAAAACAAGCGCAACAGGATTTTGAATTGACCAAGGTAATATTCCTTCCTTAAATTCTGTAATTTGCTTATTATCTTTTAAAACAATTGCATCTTTTCCTATTAAATCTATTCTACTTATATGACTGTCTAAATTTACTCTTACACATGGCCAGTTTAGTCTAGCTGCAACCTGCTCAATATGTGTAGATTTCCCGGTACCATGATAACCTTGGATTAAAACTCTTTTATTAAAAGAAAAGCCAGCGAGAATTGCTAACGTAGTGTCTTTGTTAAACTTATAATCAGGATCAATTTTAGGCACATATTGATTTTTTTTTGAAAAAGCTCCGACTTTCATATCGCTATCAAATCCAAACGTCTGTTTTACAGAGAGTTTAATGTCCGGCTTATTCAAAAATTGTGTCTGCATAATATTAAGATAATTTACCTTCTTTTCTCATTTTATTTCTAATCTGTGTTGCAGATATCTTTTGTATTTTTTTTGGCAAAACTATTTTTGTAATTTTATAACCAACTTTTCTACCGTAAACTATTTCAGATATATTTGGCATATTGCTTATTTTTACCCTTTTTTTAAAATATTCTAAATCAATTAAAATCTTTCTTTTAATCTGTTTAAAATTATATGGATTATCTCCTAATTTCCAAACGTTTTTTATTTGTATATTTACTTGGCCATGTTTAATCAACGCTCTTTCAAATATCATTCTATGACCTTTGTGCCAAGGCTGAAATCGTCCTAACATTTGAGTAGTAGGTAATTTTTCATCCCATTTATAGCCTAAAATTTTGTCAATAATCGGCATTAACCATAAATCAGCATTTTTGCTTGTAATTCTGAAATCATATTTTTTTGGTTTTTTGAAAATTTTGTCCATTTTCGGATATCTACTTTTTTTAATAGTATCCATCCAAATAACTAAATGTGGTTTAAAAATATCGAATTGTTTTTTTAAAGGACAAATAAAATCAGCTATTACAAATTTTTTCTTTGAGTTATTGGCTAAATTTTTCATTCGTTTTACCTGCCTAATAATGCCTAAGTTTGTAAAGTCCCAATCATTGTATTTTCCTCGGATTTTGTCCGCGTTAAACCAATCAGCTTTAAGTTTTTCAGCTAATTTTTTTGCTAAATATGTTTTTCCCGAACCAGGAAGACCCATAACTAAGATTCTTTTTTTCAATTTAGCCATTTAATTATTTGACTTATATTTATTAAAGCTTTTTATAGTTGTAGATAAAAAATTTACGCACTCTCTCGGATACCTTCCTATTGCTGTTTCAGCCGCTAAGACCAAAGCAGAGGCTCCCATTTCTAAGGAGTTAAAAATATCATTTGCCTCTGCTCTTGTAGGCGATGGATTTTTAATCATACTTTCTAAGAAATTGGTTGCTATAGCAATCTGGTTACTTCTTTTTTTAGTTTTAAAAATATATCTTTGAACAATTGGAATATTTGAAATATCAATTTCTCTGGACAAATCACCTCTATCAATTAAAAAAAAATTTGCAATTTTTGTCATCTTTTTAAAATTTTTTATGGCCTCTTTCGTTTCTATCTTAAAATATTTATTTCTTTTTGGGAGGAGTCGATTAAATTGTACGATATCCTTACAATTATTTGTAAATGATAATGCAAAATTTTTTATTTTATTTTTTTTTGCTATTTTAATTGCTTCAAAATCTTTTTTTGTAAGAAAATTTAATTTTATTTTTCTGTTATGAATATGAATTCCTTTATTGGTTTCAAGTAATCCAGGTGTCAAACATTTTAAAGTAATTTTCTTTTTCTCAATTTTAGATATTTGACCCTGAAGATTATCAAATCCAATTGAAATTTTGTCGTTTTTTCTTAACTTCAAATAAACATCCTTAGGATAAACACAAAAGTTACCAATAGATCTATGAATAAAAAATTTTTTATTTTTCTTTATTTTTTTCGCAACTTTAACTTTAGATCTAATTTGAGCTCCTTCAGTATCTAGACAAATTGGAACATTTGTATTTTTTTTTATCTGTTTTATTAATTTTTCTAAATCTTTTATTTTTACATGAGACATATTTATCCTTAGTAGATCAACTTTGTTTCTAGTGAATTGGAGAAAATTTTTGTTAATAGAGGATGGCCCTAGAGTGCAAAAAATTTTTTTTTTCATTTTATATATTCTGATTTTTAAGAAACTTGTTCTTTAAATTTTTATCTAAAAAAAATAAGTAAATTGAATAGATTGAAGTTTTTATTAATCTCCAAGGATTTAAAATCAAAGTTCTTCCAGCCCCTAGTAAGCCAATATGTCTAAAGTAAAAATTTATGAAATTAGGCCTTTTAAAATTTTTTTTTTTTATTCTATAAAAATTTTTCACATATTTTATTTTAGATATCACATAAATATCATGGGGTAATAAACATGAAGTCTGATTTCCATATCTATAGATATTTTTAAATTTCTCACCTTTATGAATGAATTCCTCGTTTTTAGTGTCAAATAATTTGCCTGATTTTGTAGTAACTAAATTTATTTTTTCTAAATTAAATGACATAAATTTTAAAATTTTTTTGATCTCAAATTTAGTATTTTCCAATAAATTTTCCATTTTGATTATCAAGACCCTTTTATTTTTTAAAGAAATGTAAGCATTTTTAAAAGAGTTGTAATTTCTGTAGAAAGCTGAACTAAATTCAAAACCATCATAATTTTGTGGAATTTTATATCTAAAAAGATATCTTGAATTAATTTGAGTCAAGGGGTTCCTTAGCAAATGTATAACTTTTGAATTTTTTATTGATTTAAGTAAACCTAAGAAGTTTTCATCGTGTATATTGATTATTACGGGTTTATTGTCCCTGTAAAATTCATTTAATAAGTTTGTTAAAAAATCGCTTAAACTTAAAGATTCTTTTTTCTTAAATTTTTTTTTCAATTTTTTGTTTAAACTTAAATAAATTTTTTTTTTATCTTTTAATTCACTATTAGTAGTCTGTTCAAAAAAATTGTCACAAATTTTTTTTACACTATGAAAATAAACTGCATCTTCTAAACCATTTTCGTTCAAACTCATCCTAAAAAAATTAGTGACCTCAACTGGAAAAACATGAAATTTTTTATTACCGTCAAGCAATGCAGTTAGAAGTTTGGTTCCGCACCTACCTGGGCCCGTTATAAAAAAGACTTTTCTCATATATTTACCAATATTGATCTTATTATTTTTTACCTAGGGTTTTTTTAAGTTGACTGTAAGCTAAAGTAATTTTTTTTAACTTGTCTTCAAATTTCCTATTGCCTTGGTTTTTATCAGGATGGTATTTTTTTACAAGTTCTTTAAATTTTGAGTGGATTTGTTTCCAGCTGGATCCCTCATTTAATTCCATTACTTGAAAAGCATCTTTGTCAGTTTGGGAAATTTTCGTTTTTTTAAAATCTTTAAAATTTGATGTTTTAAAAATATTCAATTTATCATCTAAAGCATTGTTCCATAAAATATTAAAAAAATTATCTGAGGAGCCAAATTTTTTAGTAGCTTTATGCCAAGTTAAATCTGATTTTACAAAATACTCTATCTCGTCATCGTTCATATTTTCAAAATAATTCCAACTTTTATTAAATATTTTTATATGCTCTAGGCAAAGTAATCTATATTTTTTGCTATTGTCCTTTTCTATAGGTGCTTTATAGGCTCCAGGTTTGTCACAATTTTCCCAATCACATATTATTTTCATATTTATTCTATATAATAAAAATTAAAAAATGAAAAATTATTTAGAAGAAATAAAGAAAAGACTAAAAGACAGTTTCGAAATAGAAAATATTGAAATTGTTGATAATTCTGATAAGCACAAAAAGCACAAATCTTATTCTCCATTAAAATACCACTTACAATTAAACATAAAATCTTTATATTTGAATTCTCTTTCAAGAATTAGTTCTCAAAAAATGATAATGAAAATTTTAGAAAAAGATTTGAAAGATAAAATACATGCGTTAGAAATTAAAATTGAGAAATAGTTTTACAAAATTTTTTCATACTATTAATAGTAACTTTATACTCATTCGGTTTAGTCGTTTTACCTATTCTCTTAAGTAAAATAAAATTTATCTTATCATCATTATTTTTTTTGTCATTTTTCAAGTAAGGAATCAAATTTTTTATCTCTTTCTCTTTTGAAAATTTTTTTATTGTGTAATCTAAATTATTCAATTTATATATTTGCTCAATTTCTTTTAAAACTTTGAGATCACACGTCTTCTTTATTACTGACATTTTAGTAGCTAATATCATTCCAGATAATACTGCCTCACCATGTGTTGATTGACTCGAATAGTTATTTTTTATTTCAATCGCATGAGCAAATGTATGACCAAAATTTAAAGTCATTCTAAGACCTTTTTCGTCTACATCTTTATTTACAAAATTCAGTTTAATTTGACAGCTTTTTCTAATTGCAAAAGATAAAACTTTATCATTTTTATTTAAAATACTTTTAGTATTTATCTTAAGCCAATTGAAAAACTTTCTGTCTTTTATTATAGAATGTTTCAAAATTTCAGCATATCCGCAAACCATTTCCTTTTTAGGTAAAGACTGTAAAAAAGATGTATCAATAATAACTAGTCTTGGTTGATAAAATGAGCCTATAAGATTTTTACCGTGAATTGAGTTAATACCAGTTTTTCCGCCTATTGCAGAATCTACTTGTGCAAGTAAAGTGGTTGGAATATTGATAAAGTTAATTCCTCTTTTAAAAATACTAGAAATAAATCCAGCAGTATCTCCAGTTATACCTCCCCCAACACTAATAATTAAGTCGGAACGATTAAATTTTTTTTCTAAAAGCTCATTTAAAATTACATTAACATACTTAAAAGATTTTGATTTCTCACTTGCTTCAAAAGAATAGAAACTTAACTTATATCTTTTTAATTTTTTTTTTAAAGTCTTCCCAAATTTTTTTGGAACATTTTTATCTAAAATTATTGCAATTTTTATTGTTTTAGGACAAAGACTTGTTATTTTTTTTGATAATTCTTTAAGTGTGTTTTTACCAATTAATATTGAGTACGGTTTTTTGGAACCTTTAAAATTAATTATTTGAGTTTTCATATAATTTAAGTATTTTTTTAACGATTACATTTGGTTTTAAAAAACTGCATCTTATTCTAAAGTCAGCCTCATTATAAGTTTTCTTTCTTTCTAAATAAATTTTATTTACAACCTCATTAATATTTTTTTTAAATAAAAGGGGTCTCTTTTTTGCCTTCTTTAATCTTTTTGTTAATTCCTCAGTATTAACATCTAACCAAAAACTAATTGCAGTACTTTTAATTGCACGCCTAATAGATTTGTTTTGAAAAGCTCCACCGCCTAAAGAAATAACTGAATTTTGTTTTTTAATTTCTTGAAGACTGATATCATTTTCTAATTTTCTAAAATAAGCTTCACTCTTATTTTTAAAAATATTATTAATTGACGAACCTTCTCTATTTTCAATGATTTTATCTATATCTACAAAGGAATAAGAAAGCCTTGTTGCCAAATTTTTTCCAATAGTTGATTTACCCACTCCCATCATTCCAGTTAATACTAGGTTTTTTCTCACTTAAATGTCCGATTTTGAAATTGATTTTTCATAAATATGTCTTATTTATTGAGTTTAAATTAATTCTTAAACTATGCAACTTAAATACAACCGACAACCAAGTTTTGGAAGCACTTTAATTCGATTAATTATTAAATCATTAATTGCAATAGTAATTTTTATAATTGCAATATTTTTGATTGAAAAAATTAAGTTTCCTAGCCCAAAGAAAAATTACGATATTGAAATTACGAATGATATTAAAAAACTTTAGATATCTTAATAGTTTGCTTGTCATATTTTTTTTAAATACTTCGCTAATTGCTGAAGATAAAATTGATATTTGGAGTAAAAAAAAAGACCCCAATCCGGTTGAAAATAGAGTTCAGAGTGAAAAAGATAAAATTGATCAAACAAATTTTAAAGCTGCAGATACAGTTTCCCCTAGTCAAAATATTAAAATTGAAGATAACTTATTAATAAAATCAAATGAAAAAAAAGTATTTGGAATTTATGATCCTGCAGAATTTGATTTTAATTTAAACATGTGGTCAACAACAAAATCAGAGGACATTAAATCAAGTATAAGTCGATTAAATAAAATTAAACTTTCTAAAACATCCAATGAAATTCTGGAAAATATCTTAATGTCATACTCATATCCACCTGAAGGTATGAAAGAAAAAGAATTTGTAAATTTAAAAATTGATTGGTTAATTAAAAATGACCGTACAGAACTAATAGAAAACTTTTTAAAAAAAAATGATGAATTTGATGGTAAGAGCAAAGCCGTCCAGTACCTAGTAGATCAAAGTATTTCTCAAGCAAACATAAAAAAAGGTTGTGAAAAAATAGAATTTATTGACAGCACAATTAAGGACTCTTATTTGGAAAAATTTAAAATTTATTGTTTAGTTTTTAATAATAAAAAGTCCCAAGCTCAACTTTTATTGGACCTTTTAAGGGAGCAAAAACAATCAGATAAATTTTTTGATAATAAAATAAATTATTTATTAGGTATTTCAGATAAAACGACCAATAAAATAAATGACAAAAATCTTCTAAATTTTTATTTATCCAGCGTCACTATCAAAGATTTCAAATATGAACCTTCTGACAAAACTAAAAAAGAAATATGGCAGTATTTGAATGCCGCAAATTTGATAAAATTAGACGATATTACTAATAAATCTAAAATTAAAGAATTAGAGATTGCTGCGAACAAAGGTTCTGTAGATAAAAATTTGATTTTTAATATTTATAGTCAAGTACCATATAATTTAAATGATTTAATTAATGCAAAGAATGTATATCAATCTTTAGAGACAGTCGATGCAAGGTCATTAATTTATCAAAAATATTTACTCTCTGAGAGCGTTGAAAATAAATTAGAATATCTTTTTATATTAGATGAATTATTCAAAAAAGATAAAATTCAAAATATTTATTCAGAATTTTTAAGTGACGCTTTAAAGAAAATAAAATTTGATAATATACCAGACAATTATAAGGAAATTGTAGAAACTAAGATCATGAAGGAGGAGCAATTATCATTAAATAAAGTAAAATATAATGATAAAATTCTACATCAATCAAAAATCATGAAATTTTATTTAGAAAATGAAAATGAAAAAAAAATTCAAAAAGATATTGATAAAATTTTAAAAAAAATTAACAAAAACAGAAAGTATTTTTACTCAGCTAAAGATTTAGCATTGATAGACTCTTTGATAAAAGATGGATTTAATATTCCCAATAACTTTAATTATAAAGATTTAACAGAAAAGTATGAGGTTCCAAAAAATCTTTTACAATTAATTGAAAAACAACAAAATGCATTTCTAGTTTTAAAAATTGTCGAAATTATAGGGGAAGATGAACCATATCAATTAGATCCAGAGACAATATATTTTGTCACAAATCTTCTTAATCAAATGGATTTGGTAAAAATTAGAAATAAAGTTTTGATTTCAGCTCTACCTCTTAGAATTTAATTATACTATAATCAGTAATGACCCAAAGAAGAATAGTAATAGAGCCAGATCCTATTTTAAGAAAAAAAAGTAATCCAATAGAGAAAGTAGATCAAAATTTAAGAAAATTATTAGACGAAATGTTAGAAACTATGTACAAAGCACCAGGAATTGGATTAGCTGCAGTACAAATTGGAATTTTGAAACGTATTATTGTTATTGATGTTTCTAAAGATGATAAAAAAAAAAATCCCTTATTTTTGATAAATCCTAAAATAACTTTTAAATCTAAAAATACGTCAGTTTATGAAGAAGGTTGTCTATCTTTACCAGGACACTTTGCTGAAATAGAAAGACCTGCTGAGTGCTATGTAGATTATATTGATTATGAAGGAAAAAAAAAAAAACTGAAAGCAAAAGGTCTTCTTTCCACTTGTATTCAACACGAAGTTGATCACTTGGATGGTAAGTTATTTATAGATTATTTATCAAAATTAAAAAAAGAAATGATCATAAAAAAATTAATTAAATATAAAAAAGAAGTAAACAAAATTATTTTATAGAATTAATGGCATTAAGAATCATATTTATGGGAACCCCTGATTTTGCTGTTCCCATTCTTCATTCAATAAAAAAATCAGGACATAATATAATAAGTGTTTATACTCAAATTCCCAAAAAAAAAAATAGAGGACAAAAAGAAGGTTTAACGCCCATTCATGAATTTTCTGAGCAAAATAATATTAAAGTAAGACATCCGGAAGTTTTGGACATGGTTGAAGAACTTGAATTTTTTAAAAAAGAAAAACCAGATGTTGTGGTTGTAGTAGCTTATGGAAAAATTTTGCCTAAAAGATTAATTGATATTAAGAGCATAAAATTTATCAACGTACATGCATCCTTGTTACCAAAATGGAGAGGAGCAGCGCCAATTCAAAGATCAATTATGAATTTAGATAAAGAGACTGGTATATCAATAATGAAAATTATCCAAAAGTTAGATTCGGGTCCCGTATTGATGAAATCAAAAATTAAAATATCTAAAGATGATAATTATGAAAAGATCAGCAAAGAATTATCAATTTTAGGCGCCAAAATGATAATTGAATCTTTACAGCTTATTGAGCAAAATAAAGCAAAATTTACCGAACAAGATGAGAAATTTGCATCGTACGCAAAAAAAATAGATAAATCAGAGGCTAAAATAAATTGGAATGAAAAAGCAAATAAAGTCATCGCAAAAATAAATGCTTTGTATCCTTCTCCTGGTTCATGGTTTGAATACAAAGGTAGCAGAGTAAAAATTATAAAAGCTCAAGAACGTAATCTTCAAGGTAAACCAGGAGAAATCTTAAAAGAAAATTTTACTATTGCCTGTGAAGAAAACTCTATAGAAATTTTAGAACTTCAAAAAGAAGGAAAGAAAAAAATGATTACTTCTGAATATTTAAAAGGTAATAAATTGGAAATAGGCACAATCGTTGAATAAGATTTATAATTACTTGATAAAAGTAGAGTATGACGGAACAGGTTTTTCTGGTTGGCAATACCAAAAAAATGGAAAGTCTATTCAAGAAAAAATCGAGAATGCATTGTATAAACTTCTCAAATTAAAAATTCGAATTACTGGTGCTGGAAGAACCGATAAAGGTGTTCATGCTTTTGGTCAACATGCAAATTTTAGAATAAATAGAAAAATTGAAAATGAGAAAAGATTTTTAAATTCATTAAATTTTTTTTTGAGAAAAGATTTAATCTCAATTATTTATTTAAAGAGAAAAAGTACTATTTTTCATTCAAGACATAGCGCAAAAGAGAGAATATATGTATACAAAATAATTAATAGAGAGGGAACATTATCACTTCAAAATTATAAAGCTTGGCATATCAAAAAAAAAATAGATATAAATCTATTGAAAAAAGGAGCGAAGATATTAGAGGGTACGCACGATTTCTCTACTTTTAGATCATCATCTTGTTCAGCAAAATCCCCAATAAGGAAAATAAACTCTGTAAAGGTAAGAAAAAAAGAAAATCAAATTGATTTAGTTTTTAGATCTAAATCATTTTTACAAAATCAAGTAAGATCGATGGTAGGATCGTTAAAATATCTTTCGTGTGGCAAGTGGACTTTAAAAGAATTTAAAAATGCTTTTAAGTCAAAAAAAAGGTCTAATTGCGCTCCACCTGCCCCTGCATGTGGATTATATCTTCAAAATATTAAATACTAAAAACTCTTAAACCCATATTTTCTAAAAGAATTTATAGAAATAAAAATTAAAGAAATAAAATTTTGTAAAAAATTAAATTTGTTAAATCTTTTGTTAATTTTCCAAATCCAATAAAAATTTTGTAAACTATTACTTTGTAAAGAGTTATCTCTCACTCGATATTTTGTTAAAAAGTCACTTAAACAATATGCATTGCACTTCTTTAAGATCTTACATTTGAAAAAATAATCTTCACAAATTTTTGTATTAGTAAATTCCACGTTTTTCGCAATATCTCTATTAACTATCATTGTACTGGTGCAAATAGATGTATCATTTACAAATTTATTAAAATCATATTGTTGAGCAGGGTAGATAAATTTGATTTTTTTTCCGAAAGTTTCATAATTTGTATATGTAAAAGAATAATTATTGTTTTCCATAAATCTTAATTGGGTTTCTAATTTATCCTTTTTCCATAAATCATCAGAATCAATGAATGCCAAATATTTAGATTTTGATTTTTTTATAGCTAAGTTTCTACAATAACCTGCGCCTTTATTTTTCTTTAACCAAAAAATTTTTATTTTTTTATTTTTTGAAAATTTTTTTAATATCGACTTTGTTTTTTTATTCGAGCAATCATCGACAATTATAAGTTTCCAATTTTTAAAAGTTTGATTAATTATACTTTTTATTGTTTGTTTAATATAATCAGAACTATTAAAATTGGGTAAAATTATATCTACTGTTACTTTCTTTTTTTTTTTTATTCGCCATCTCGACCCCTGTCTAACAATATACCCCACGCAATTTTTAGCACCGCATTTACATGGATAAGCTTTGTAATCTTCATCGTAACTAAAACCATAATCATAAGATAATTCTTCACCTTTTTTTATATTTTTCATAGCGTATACCCATATCTTTAACCCTGAACCGAAAACTTCACAGTTCGGCGCGCATGAATGATTTATAAGTCTTGCTATGTTAAATTTAAAATCTCCGTCAAGATCAAATTTCTTATTAATATTAAAAAGATAAATAGCTTTCCCATTATCGAATTTAGGATTTGACTCACTTTGTTTTACTGAAATAATTTTCCCCTTATATTGAATAATCTTAGTTCCTTTTTTAATATTTTGATTAGCGTATAAACCTTTTTTATCAATTCTAGATTTTTTTATTTTGTATAATTTCACTTAAAATACTCAACTAAAATATTATTATATATTTTTGTAAGTTGTTTTAAGTCTGCTAATGAAACACATTCATCTACTCTGTGCATAGTTTTATTTACCAATCCAAATTCGAGACAAGGAGAGATTTTTTTAATAAATCTCGCGTCTGAGGTACCCCCAGTTGTAGATAATTTTGGATTTATTTTTGTAATTTTCTTAATAATTTTTTTTGCCATAAATATAGTCTTTCCTGGCTTTGTTAAAAAAGCATCCCCATTGGCCATATAATCAATTTTGTATTTACATTTATATTTTTTACTTATTTTTTTCACGATAAATGTAACTTTATTTTTTAAAGAGCTAGATGTGTGTAAATTGTTATATCTAATATTGAATTGAGCTTTAGCCCTAGCTGGAATTACATTGTGAGCATTATTTTTTACATTTATTGACGTAAATTCTAAATTAGAAGGTTGAAAATTTTTATTACCTTTATCAAGTTTATTTTCTTTAAGCTTTTTGCATATAGCAACCATTGCATTTATGGGATTATTTGATAGATGAGGATAGGCTATATGTCCCTGAGTTCCAGTGATTTCAATTTTTCCTGAAAGACTTCCTCTTCTTCCAATTTTTATCATTTCACCAAGTTTATTTGGATTTGTTGGTTCCCCTACAATACAAAAATCAATTTTCTCACGTCTTTTTTTTAAATAATCAACAACTTTTTTCGTACCATTTATTGCATACCCCTCCTCGTCACCTGTGATTAAAAAACTAATTGAACCGTTAAATTTTCGATTTTTATGCAAAAATTTACTTGCAGCTGCAACAAAGCAAGCTATTGAACTTTTCATGTCATTAGCACCTCTTCCAATCAAATAATTTCTCTTAATTGAAGGTTTGAAAGGATTAACAGTCCAATCTTTTATGTTTCCAGGTGGTACAACGTCGGTATGTCCAGCATAGCAAAAGTTCGGTCCCTTTTTACCTATGCGCGCATACAAATTTTTAATTGGTTTACTTTTTTTGTCTTTGAATTCCAATATTTTACAACTAAAGCCTAATTTTTTTAACTTTTTACTAAGAAATTTTATTGCCCCTGCATCTCTTGGAGTTACGCTCGGAAATTTTATTAAATCTTTAGATAATTGTAATTCGTTAATAATAGCCATTAGTCTCTTAGTAAATCGTTAATAGAGGTTTTGCTTCTAGTTTTCTCATCAACTTTTTTAACTATAACTGCGCAATACAAAGAAGGTCCATTCGGGTTAGATTTATTAGGTAAGCTTCCGGGAACAACTACTGAATACGCAGGAACTTTGCCATAATGTATTTCACCAGAGTTTCTATCCACTATTTTCGTAGATGCTCCGATGTAAACACCCATTGATAATACAGCACCTTCCTCCACTAAAACTCCTTCGGCTACTTCAGATCGTGCACCAATAAAACAATTATCTTCAATAATCACTGGACCAGCCTGAAGTGGTTCTAGCACTCCTCCTATTCCTGCACCTCCAGAAATATGACAGTTTTTTCCAACTTGAGCACATGAACCAACAGAAGCCCAAGTGTCAATCATTGTGCCTTCATCAACATAAGCTCCAAGATTTACAAAACTTGGCATTAAAACCACATTTTTAGCAATGTACGCTCCTTTTCTCACAACTCCATTAGGAACATGACGGTAACCTGCTTTTTTCCAATCTTTCTCTTTCCATTTAACTGTTTTTCCCGGAACTTTGTCGTACCAAGTAGTATAGGGACCTCTCATCATCTCCATTTTATTAATTCTAAAACTTAACAAAATAGCTTTTTTAATCCATTGATTAACAATCCAACTTCCATCTATTTTATTTGCTACTCTAACTTTCCCACTATCAACTAAATTAATAGTTTCGTTAATTGCCTTCACCAAATTTTTATCTGATTTTGGACCTACTTTTTCTTTTGTTTCAAAATTTTTATTTATTATCTTTTCTAGTTTATTGTAATTCATTAATCTCCTTTAAAAATTTCGCCAAGTTATCAGTCTTATAATTGATGAAATTTGAGTCTGAATATTTTGCTGCCCATGGTTCATCGTTTTTAATCCAAACAGTTTTCATTCCTAATT
>MDTD01148471.1_pt1 | contig 17412 bp, 15 predicted proteins | sample 811221 | NCBI WGS metagenome assembly MDTD01 (sample SAMN05326646, study PRJNA326480) | marine metagenome | isolation source: seawater | place: Pacific Ocean: South West | collected 2011 | reverse complement strand
TGAATTAACCCTGAGTGAGAAAATACAAGTAGAGGCTATATTACTTTATGAAATTTCCAATTGATAGATCATAACCATTTTGATTGTGAATTGTTTATGAATATCATTTAAAGTTTTTTAATATGTTCTCTAGAATTTCGTTGACAAATATCTATTTCTTAATTGTTAATAGTTCCAATATTTAAATTTTTCTATAATTAAATTAAAAATTATCTCATAGTATCTGTTCAGAAAATTTTAGAAATTTCAAGTAATAATCTAATAACACAAATACCAAATTAACTTTATGCAAGAAGTATATATATGCCTTATTGATACCACTTCACTTATAGAGTGGAACTCAATTAAGTTTGATATCACATGTTATTAAAAAAGTATTTCTATCATAAAAATCAAGTTATATTTTAAGACTATTTTATGGACCAAAGAAAAACATAAGTAAATTTTAAAATTGATATAAATCTGCCATTATCTTAATGAAAAAATTATTAAAACTTTTACTTTAGATAAAATTTTTAGAATTAAAACTCTATTTTTTATTTTTTCCAATTTCAGTTTTTGTTCTTTTTATAAAGATGAAGCTAGAAAAGATTGATATTTTTAATTTACAAGAATTATTCTAAAGAATTATGATGAAAATAAATTTTTTAATTATTTATACCCAATAAATTTTATTTAAATTTTTAATAATTTCATTTGGCAAATTCTTTCGTAAGAAGATATCTTGCTTCCACATTTGAATCTTTATATGTATTTAAATATTTTTGTAAATTTATGCTTTTCTTAACACAGAAATATTTTTTTCAATATTGAAATTTATCACTTTTCATATTAAATCCTTTCTACATGCATTAATGCATGCCTTTAAAAGGATGGAAAATTATTTTTTTATTCACTGAAATTATTAATTTGTTACTTTTCTATAGTTCCCTTATTTACAGGTTTTCGTATAATAAGATTAACAGTTTTTAAGGGTGTCTAATCTGAATATTTTCAGAAAGTTCGGTAGACAATCCCTTTGAACCATAGTAATAACTAGTTCATTATGTCTCACGAAATATTTATGCCAGCTCTTAGTTCTACTATGACTGAGGGCAAGATAGTAGAGTGGTTAAAAAATCCTGGTGATAAAGTTGAACGAGGAGAATCTGTATTAGTTGTTGAATCTGATAAAGCTGATATGGATGTCGAATCTTTTCAGGATGGATATCTTGCAGCTGTTTTAATGCCAGCAGGTAGTACAGCGCCTGTTGGAGAAACTATAGGTATTATTGTTGAAAATGAAGATGAAATTAATAAAGTGCAAATTGAAAATAAAAGTAAAATGCATAATGATACTAATTTAGACAAAACGCAGATTATTGAAGAAAAGAAAGAACAAATTACTGAGCAACAAATATCTGCAAAAGTTATAGAGAAGAAGGAACCTATTATTCAACAAAATCCCAGTATAAAAAAATCAGATAATGTTTCAAAAAAAGAAATCAAGAAAGTTAATCAATCTTCAAGGATAGTTGCGACTCCAAAAGCTAAAAAATTAGCATCACAAATGGGTATAGACTTATCAGAAGTTCATGGAACTGGTCCTCACGGAAGGATTCAAGGAGATGATATTTTAAAAGCTAAGGGAGAACCCATATCTATTCCCTGGATTGGAGAAGGTAATTCTGCCGCAGTTATCACTAATCCCAATTCAGTAGTTGGGAGTAAAGAACCTGAAGCTGGGAATAGCTTTGGTAAACCTGGGGAGATAATACAATTTAATACTTTACAGAAGGCTGTTAATAAAAATATGGAAGCAAGTCTTAGTGTTCCTTGTTTTAGAGTTGGTTATTCAATTAGAACAGATAAATTGGATTCTTTCTATAAGAAAGTCAAACAAAACGGTGTTACAATGACTGCCTTACTTGTTAAAGCAGTTGCTAAAACACTTAGAAAGCATCCGCAGGTTAATGCTCATTATTCTGAGCAAGGAATCGCATATCCTGAGAAAATCAATATAGCAGTAGCAGTGGCAATGGAAGATGGTGGATTAATTACGCCTGTTTTGAAGGATCCATGTAAAACTGACTTGTTTGAGCTCTCAAGAGAATGGAAAGATTTAGTTAAGAGATCAAGATTAAAGGAGTTAGACCCTGAAGAATATTCTTCAGGAACATTTACAATCTCAAATCTTGGAATGTTTGGAGTTGATCGGTTTGATGCAATATTGCCTCCTGGCACAGGTGCAATTTTGGCTATTGCTTCTTCTAAATCAACAGTAATAGCAGATGATAATGGCTCTATATCTGTAAAAAAAATAATGCAAGTAAATCTTACTGCAGATCATAGAGTTATATATGGGGCTGATGGAGCATCATTCCTAAAAGACTTAGCTTATTTAATTCAAAATTCTCCAGAATCGTTAATTTCTTAAAAATTCTTGGATTCTCAAATAAGAAAAAAAGAATTAGATCATAAATTAAATTCTTATAATTATGACTTGGATCCTTCCTTAATAGCCAGCACTCCAAAAAGAATTAGGCATGAATCAAGAATGATGATTGTAAGAGGTTTATGTAATAAAGAAAAATGTAGTACAAATAAATTTACTAAAGATATTATTGATGAGTTAAATCAAGGAGATCTAATAGTCGTAAATAATACAAAGGTTATGAAAGCTAGATTACATGTTCATTTAGAAAATAAATCTTTAATTGAAATATTAGTATTAGATAGGTTAAATGGTTCTATATGGTTATGTTTAGCAAAGCCTGCTAAAAAGTTAAAAGTAAGTAAATTTGTTAATATAAATTCTCTAAAGGGTGAAAATATCCAATTGAAAATAGTTGGTATTGATAAAGAGACTGGCGGTAGATTTATTAAATTTCCTAATACGATAAACAATCTAAAATCTATGAATAATTTTCTTGATATTCATGGAGAAATTCCTCTACCTCCTTATATAAGAAAAGATGATAAATTATCTTTCCATGAAAGTTACTACCAAACTCAGTATGCAAAAGAACCTGGAGCAGTTGCAGCCCCTACCGCTGGTCTTCATTTGAGTGAAATAGTTCTTACAAATCTGAAAAAAAAAGGTATAAAAATCCTACCAATTACTTTACACGTTGGATATGGAACATTTAAGCCAATAAGTCAAGAAGATTTGTCTGACTTAAAGTTACATAAAGAGTATGTAAATGTGAACCAAAAGGTTATTGATGAAATAAGAGTAGTGAAAAAAGAAGGCAAAAAAGTAATTGCAATTGGGACAACAACTGTTAGAGCATTAGAGAGTTGTTTCTCTGAAGATTTAAATGATTTTATGCCCATTAGTAAAAAAATAGATCTTGTAATTAAGCCCGGATTTAAATTTAAAGTAGTAGATGGATTATTGACAAATTTTCATCTACCTAAGAGTTCTTTATTACTACTAGTTAGTGCAATGATAGGTAGAAAAAGGTTACTTCATCTATACAAAAAAGCCATAAGAGAAAAATTTAGATTTTTCTCTTATGGTGACGCAATGTTTATAACATCGCAGGCTTTTTTAGAGTCAGCTAAAACTAAGCTTTAATAGGTTCTTGAATTATTCCATTTGGAACTTCTGTAAACATTACTGATGATAGATATCTCTCAGCTAAATCAGGGAGAACAACGACAATTGTCTTGCCTGCATATTCATCTTTTTCTGCGAGCCTGACAGCAGCAGCAGCAGCAGCCCCACAGGAAATCCCCACTAGTAATCCTTCCTCTTTCGCAAGCCTTAGAGCCATTTCGATAGATTCATCATTTGTGACTTGTTCCACTTTATCAACAACAGATAAATCAAGATTTTTGGGAATAAATCCAGCACCAATACCTTGGATTTTGTGTGGTCCTGATTTGACTTCTTCTCCATTAAGAGTTTGTGTAATTACTGGGCTGTGAGTCGGTTCTACTGCAACTGAAATGATATTCTTCCCTTTTTCATTCTTAATATATCTAGAAACACCTGTGATTGTACCTCCTGTTCCCACTCCTGCAACTAATACATCTATAGCTCCATCGCAGTCATCCCAAATTTCAGGCCCAGTTGTTTTAAAGTGAATTTCTGGATTCGCTGGATTATCAAATTGACCAGGCATAAAATATTTTTTAGGGTCACTCTCAGCTATTTCTTTCGCCTTCGCTATTGCCCCAGGCATCCCTTTTGAAGCCTCTGTAAGTATTAGTTCAGCTCCTAGAACTGCCATAACTCTTCTTCTTTCAAGAGACATAGACTCTGGCATTGTTAGTATTAATTTGTAACCCCTGGCAGAAGCTGTAAATGCAAGTGCTATCCCAGTATTACCTGATGTGGGTTCAATAATGACTTTGTCTTTTGTTAATTTTCCACTTTTCTCAGCGTCCCAAATCATATTGGCTCCAATTCTGCATTTAACGCTATAAGCAGGATTGCGACCCTCAATTTTAGCTAATACTGTTGCTTTACAATTCTTTGTAACTGATTTTAGTTTCACTAATGGAGTGTTACCAATAGCGAAGCTATTGTCTTCATAAATTTTTGCCATTACCTATATGATAAATTTATTATAATTTTAGCCATTTTCATTAAAAATAGTAAAAAAATTTTTTACACTAGAACGAATATTTTATAAATTATCTAGTGCTTTAGAAAAAATATTCCATAATTTCTCACAATTTTCCAACCCTACAGAAACTCTCATTAATAACGGCGGAACTCCAAGACTCTCAGCCCAAGGTAATTCATTGTAATGCGCTAATTGCACATAAGGACAAACAAGCGTAAATTTATTTCCAAGACTTGGACCTTTTGAAATTTCTAAAGAGTCATAAAATTGTTTTACTTTTTCAATATCCCCTTTAAGTTCAAAAGATAGCAGACATCCATAACCACCCTCTTCTTTTTTTATTGAATTAAAGTTTTCACAAAACTCAGGATGAAATACTTTTTTTATCGATTTATGTTTTTTTAATCTATTTTTGAGATTGAGACAATTTTTATTCTGTTGCAATACCCTCTCTTTTACATCTCTACTAGCCTTTTCAAGTAATATCAAATCATTTGCATATAATTTTGGTATTTGGATTTCAGCTAAAGCTCTGTTAAAACTTTTAAACCATTTACTATTTGGATTCAATATTAAAGATCCAGCAAGAATATCCCCGCGCCCAGAAAAAATTTTTGTGAGTGAGGTAAATACTAAATCTGAGTTTTCTAATGAATTAATATTTACATTAGAACCTATAGTATCATCTGTAATTATTGGGATATTAAGTTCATTCCCAATTTTTGCTATTTTTTTTAAATTTGTGCATCTTAACATTGGATTGCTAGGAAGCTCAATGATTATCGCAGATGGATTAATTTTTTTTATTTCGCTTTCAATATCATCGATATTATCCTCAATTAGTAAATTAGCTCCAAAAAAAATATTTTTTGGTAATTTTAGAACATCTACATATGGAAATCCTATTTGTAAAGTGGGTTTATGAGGAAAGATTTTATAAATTATTTCTAATGCAGTATGTAGAGCGGACATCCCTGATGAAGTTATATGAATATATTCTGAATTTATATTTGTAATATTTGAGATTCTATCTCTAACTATTTTTAGTGAATTTTTGACTAATTGCTTTGAGGGAGGAAATTCTAATCTTAGATGTTCAGCGGCTTGACGTGAAGAACTACCAAGTCCAGTATGTTGCCAAAATATGCGAGCATAATTACATGCTTCACCAGTTGTTATCAAGAATGCAATATCTTTCTTTTCCTTTATAAAAGAATTTCTTTCATTTGAATTTTTATCACAATAAATTTTAGCTTTCATTGCGAAATAAATATTTGGATAAGGCCATGCATTGTGTTCATTTAATCCGTACTCTGACAATGTTTGATTTGCTAATTTTTTTAATAAAGGATTTAGGCCAAAACGTGGATAAATTGACTTTAAAGAATTTAAACATCTTGGATCTTTTTCTTCATACGCAATCACGTCATCCCAAGTAGGAAGAGCAATAGAAACAGCATGAGCACTTTCAGGAAGCGCTGAACCCAATTCAGACTTTTTCCATATTGGATTTTTTATTAAATCTCTCACTAATAAAGATTGTTCAAAGATTGGTTAATATCAGCTATAAGATCTTCCACATTTTCACAGCCGATAGATAATCTTACAAGTGAATCATTAATACCTAATTTGGTCTTTGTTTCTTGTTCAACTGATGCATGAGTCATTGAAGCGGGATGGCAGATTAAACTTTCAACACCTCCAAGACTTTCTGCTAATGTAAAATATTTGAGCTTATTACAGAAATTAAAAGTGTCTCCTTTGTTGAGATTCAATTGGAGTGAAATCATTGCCCCTCCCATTTTCATTTGTGATTTTGCTAATTCATATTGAGGATGATTTCTGTTGAAAGGATAAATTAAATTTTCTATGAGTTTGTGGTTCTGAAGTTCGCAAGCAATTATTTCTGCATTTTTAGATTGCTCCGCTATTCTCAATGGTAGGGTTTTGATACCTCTAGTTATAAGCCAAGAGTCAAATGGAGATGGATTTAATCCAAGTGATTTTTGTGCGAATATCATTTTTTCATTCCAATATTCATCGTTAGTAATTGTTGCACCGCCTAAAACGTCACTATGGCCATTAATAAATTTGGTTGTGCTTATGAGTGAAATTGTTGCTCCCAATTCTAAAGGCTTTTGGATTAAAGAAGTGCAAAAAGTATTATCAACCACCACAGGGATTCCATTTTCTTGGGCTTTATTACATATTTCTTGAATATTGATTACTTTAAGAAGAGGGTTGGTGGGACTTTCTAACCAAATTATTGATGGATCTAATGTAGAAATCCTTTGAATATTTTCTCTTTGTGTAAAGTCATAATAAATCGTTTTAATTCCAAATTTATTAAATATTTGTTCAAACATTCTTACAGTACATCCATACAGGTTGGATTCGGCAAGTATTGTATCGCCTTTTTTTAAACTAGAAATAATTGCTGTAACTGCACTGATACCTGATCCAAAAACGGTTGAATATTTTGCATTTTCAATTGATTTAAGTAAATCCTCTAAAATTTGGAAATTTGGATTACCTGATCTCGTGTAGTCAAAATTAGATTCATTTCCATATTTAAAAGTTGATGTTGCAAAAATTGGCGGCATTACGCATCCTGTCTCTCGTGAGAAGGAATTCCCATGATGAATAGAAATGGTCTTAATGCCGGGTCTTTTTTGTTTATTAATATTCTTATCCATTATTTATAAGAATGATAAGATTGCTTTACATAAGATTATGTATTCGATATAAATATTTTTAAACTTTTCTAGAATAGTATTCCACAACTAAAAGTTCATTGATTTCAAGAGCAACCCATTCACGTTCGCATTTACCATTAATTTTGCAGGAAAATTTTGATTTATCTAAATCTAAATGAGGTGGAACATTAGCTAGACCTGGGAATTCAATGTTACCTTCAACAAGCTTTTTACTGGCTTTGTTATCTTTAATGCTTACAACATCACCTTGTTTGCATTGGTATCCAGCAATATCTAGAACCTTACCATTTACAGTTACATGTCCATGATTTACTAATTGCCTAGATCCAGGAATTGTGGGGCCAAAACCTAATCTAAAACATACATTATCGAGTCTGTTTTCAAGCAATCTTAATAGATTCATTCCAGTAGAACCTTCTTGTGCTCTTGCCTTCTTTACATATCGAACAAGTTGTCTTTCAGAAACCCCATAATTAAATCTAAGTTTTTGTTTTTCTTCTAGACGGATAGCATATTCTGATCGCTTGCGACGGGCTTGGCCGTGCTGACCTGGTGGATTAGACTTCTTTGAAGCCTTCCTGGTGAGACCTGGAAGTTCTCCCAAGCGACGCGTTACCCTGAGTCGGGGACCGCGGTATCTTGACATAATTTAAAATAATATAAAAGTTTGCAATAAATAATTGATAGAATCAATTATATATTATTGCACCATCTTATACTACAACATTGCAGTGATTAAAAACGTCAATCAATTACTAACTAATTTATTTCTTTTTTTAATTTCTATTTATAGAAAATGGATTTCCTCATACTTTGGGCCAAAATGTAGATTTATTCCTACCTGTAGCGAGTATGGATATGAAGCAATTAGGAGACATGGGCCATGGAAAGGTGGTTGGCTGACGGTGAAAAGGTTAAGTAGGTGTCATCCATTTACCCCTTGTGGATGTGATCCTGTCCCTGATTGAATTAAGCTACTAAAAATGATTTTGTTTATTTTTGTTAGAAGAGGTTGCTGTCTATGTGATGAATTAAAAAAAGAATTAAAAGCCATAGATGTAAAAACAATAAATAGTGATTTACAACTTAAAGAAATAGATATTGATAGATTTGATTTATATCAAAATAAATTTAAAAAATATGATTACGAGGTTCCTGTTATTGGATTTAGGAAAGATGTATCTAGCTCCATAATTGAATTGCCAAGAGTCTCACCAAGATTAAATAATCTACAATTAAAAAATTGGTTACAAAAAAATATTGATTTTTTGATTTAACTATTGTAATCATAAATTATGAAATCAATAACTTTAAAAAATTTACTTTCTTTGGTTAAGGTTAAGATTCCTCAAGACTTTGTTAACCCAGAGATTAAACACATATCTTTTAATTCTAAGGATGTAAAAAAGGGAGGCTTATTTTTAGGATTACCAGGAACAAAAGTAGATGGTGGAAAATTTTGGAAAGATGCAATTAAAAATGGAGCAGAAGCTGCAATTATTAGCGAAGATGCCGCAAAACTGCATGGGAAATTTGATGCAAACAAAGTACTTGTTTTAAAAAAACCTTTAGAAGATTTATACGGTCAAATAGTTTCTCACTTTTATGATTATCCCTCAAGAAAGGTAAAACTAATTGGAGTAACTGGTACTAATGGCAAAACTACCGTAACTTTTTTATTAGAATATCTATTGGAAAAACTTGGTAAAAAAGTCGCTTTATTTGGAACCTTAATTAATAGATGGCCAGGATATTCAGAAACTTCTAATTTAACTACCGATTTTGCTGATAAGTTACAACCAAAATTATATGCTGCAAAAGAAGCAAATGCTGAATTTGTAATTATGGAGGTAAGTTCGCATTCAATCGCTCAGAAAAGAATATCTGGGTGTGAATTTTTCGCTTCAGTATTTACAAATTTGTCTCAGGATCATTTGGATTATCATAAAAATATGCAATCATACTTTGATACAAAAATGGAACTTTTTAATGCTCCATATTTAGACTCAGATAATGGATTTTCAATAATAAATTATGATAATGAATGGGGTTGTAAATTGCTAGATAAAGTAAATACAAAAGCAATAGTTACATCACTAGAAGAAAACATAAAAAGATTTAAAAATAAAAAAGAACTTTTTTTTATAACAAATAAAATATATTCAGGTGAAGGAACAAGCTGTGTATTACATTCACCTACAGAAAATATTCAATTTTTTACTCCTTTGGTTGGTGAATTTAATTTAATGAATTCAATACAAGCAATTGCAGTTTTATATGAAATTGGATTCCCATTAAAAGATATTTGTAAAGCCATAGAAAGTTTTCCTGGCGTACCGGGAAGAATGGAAATTATAAAAGTAGATGAAGATAAAAATAAATTTCTGCCAAAAGTTATTATTGATTATGCTCATACTCCAGATGGATTAAATAAAGTTCTAAAATCAATAAAAAGAATCAAAGAGGGAAGGATAATATTAGTTTTTGGATGTGGAGGCGATAGAGATTCAAAAAAAAGACCTCTTATGGGATCAATTGCAGAATCATTTACCGATTATATTATTATTACATCTGATAATCCCCGTACTGAAAATCCACAGAAAATAATTGAAGATATAATACAAGGAATAAAAAATAGAAGAAAAATTAATTTTTATATTGATAGATCCGTAGCTATAAGAAAAGCTATAAATTATGCAAAAAGTAATGATGTAATTTTAATAGCAGGAAAAGGTCATGAAAATTATCAAATTTTCAAAGATAAAGTAATTGATTTTGATGATAAAAAAATTGCGACTGAGTTTTTGATAAAGAAATTAAGAAAACATTTATTAGATTAAAAATTTACTCAAATTTGCGCACGTTTTTAAGAAAAATATCTTAAAAAATAATTAAAGTATTTTTTAAAAATGAAAGGGTTAGCTTTAATTATTGGTTCAGGAGGTTTAGGCAAGCAAATTGCTGAGGATCTTTCATCATTAAACAATGAACTAGATGTAGTTTTATGTGGAAGGAAAAATAACTTTTCTCCTTTTTGGGAATTAGATATTGAAAATGATTCTTCTCTTAGAGATTTAAAATACAAGATCGCAAATCACTCTTGTAATTTAAGATTAGTTGTCAATGCTACAGGGAGGTTACATTCTAATAAAATGACTCCAGAAAAAAGACTGCAACATATAAATGTGGAGAATTTATTAGAAAGTTTTTCAATAAATACTTTTGCTCCAATTCTTCTAGCAAAGACTATTGAAGAATTTATTAAAAAGGACTTAGACTTTAATTTTGCAAGTCTTAGTGCCAGAGTAGGAAGTATTGGCGATAATAAAACAGGTGGATGGTATTCTTATCGAGCTGCTAAATCTGCTCAAAATCAATTATTTAAATCATTAAGTATTGAGTGGGCGAGAAGATTCCCAAAGGCTATTATTACCCTATTGCATCCTGGAACTGTTGATACAAATTTATCTAAACCTTTTCAGAAATTTGTTCCAAGTGATAAGATTTTTACCACAAAAAAAGCATCTAATTATTTATTAAATATAATTAATGAACAGCTACCATCCGATAGCGGAAATTTTGTAGCATGGGATGGTTCTAATATTCCTTGGTGATATATATTTAAGTAGTAATTAATCTTATTTCATTAACAAGTAAATTAATTTCATTCTCTGTAGTCATTTGGTGAATGCATGCTCTAAACCATTTTGGATCCTCAACAATCCTTATCCATATGTTTTTTTTACCAAGAGATTTAATAATTTCATCTTTTTTAGTTTCTCCATCTATATTGAAACTTACTATTCCGTTATTTAAAGGGTGTTCAAGAATCATTTTTACATTATTAATTTGAGATAAGTCTTTCCATAATTTATTACTTAAATTTGTAATTTGTTTGTTTTTAGCAATTCCAGAGTTATTCTTATCCAATAAATCTAGTGATTTTCTTAGTCCAGCAAGTAAAGGAGTACAACTTGTAGCTATTTCAAATTTTCTTGCATCTTCATGGAAAAGATTTTCATATGGCTCATATATTCCTTGTTCTTTTTTTAAAGATTTCCATCCAATAATTGTAGGTCTACTATTTTCGATAAATCTATCTGAAAGATAAATCGCACCTAATCCTTCTGGCCCGCAGGCCCATTTATGAGAAGTGATTGAGTATAAATCAACATGCTTTACTTCATCTTGAATTTCAATGTGTCCAAAGCTTTGTGCCCCATCTACTATCAAATAAGGTTCATATGATAATTTATTTAATTCATATCGCAGTTTTTTTAATGGAATTTGATAACCATAATTCCATAAAACATGAGAGATAATAAATAAATTGGTTTTTTGATTAATATGTCTTAAAGTTTCTGAAAGGAATTCTTGATCATTTAAATTCTTAATTTTCTGGATCGAAAGAATTTTTAACTTTAAATTATTTCTTCTACACAGTTCTCTACATGCAGCTACAATTCCTGGATGTTCGCAATCACTTATTAGTATTTCATCTCCACTTTTAAATCTTATTCCCCAGAGAGGTAAGATCATTCCTGTAGATATATTTTCAGAGAGAGCTATGTTTTTACGAGCTACCCCTAAAAATTTTGATAAAACCAATTTTGTTTGGATAATTTCATTAGAGATAAATGGCCAAATCTCGTTTGTGAATGGACCAATATTTTGAATAATCTTCCAACTTTTAATAATTTCATTTAGTGATGGGTCAGGCAAAGGACCTTGACCTCCATAATTTAAATATATCTTATTTCTTAAACCTGGAATTAGTCCTCTTAAGTTTGTGACCATTTATTTTAAAGATTACCAGTTAAAGTTACTGTTCTGAATTCAATATCTTCTATAATTTTCCACGGTTCTGAACTTCTTTGTGCAAACTTTAGATTTTTAAAACCTAACTTTTTGAAATCATTAATAAATTCCGGCTCATGCCATGCACCACTTATACAACCACTCCACAAGTCTGGATCATTTTGAAGCCTAATAGGAACCTTTTTATTTGAGACAATATCACTTATTGCTATTCTTCCACCTTTTTGAAGAACTCTTTTTATATTTTCTAAGAGGTTTTTTCTTAAGTTGGGATTAACTAAATTCAGAACACAATTGCTGAGAATTATATCAATTGAGGCTGATTTTATTATTGGTTCATTATTAATATCTAATGCATCAAGTTTTTCAATAGATCCTTCTATGAACTGTGTATTTTTATAGCCAATTTTATTCGAAACGTAGTCAATTGATTTTCTGGAAAGATTTAACATATCTGGATTTTGATCAACCCCTATTACTTTTCCTTTTCTACCGACTATTTGCGCGCAAATAAATGCATTTTTACCGCTTCCGCTCCCAAGGTCAAGAACAACATCATTTTCTTTTACCCATTTTGTTGGATCGCCGCATCCATAATCTTTTTCAATTACTTCTTTTGGGATTGAATTCAGATATAGTGGATTAAAAGATACAGGCGTACATAAGCAGCTTTCTTTTTCTATAGCTGCAGCTCCATATCTTTCTTGGACTGCTTTTTTGTGATTGACATCATTTTTATCTTTATTATGTGCAGAATTGCCACAGCAACTATTTGTCATAACTTTCAATATCTACATTAAATATAACTAAAAAAAAATCCTCTAATAAGAGGATTTTTTTTATTTAAATAAATTTAGTTAAAAGTTATCGTTGGTAGAAGATACCCCTATAACATAATTGACTTTTTTCTTTCTCATGATAAGCAGTCTCTTGTCTGCTTGTATATATGTTTCTTCTATATTTAAGTTCAACAAGTTGCTTATTAGCTAACTTTTTATTTTGAACATAAGATTTGCCTCTGTAAGTTAATGTGTTCATGATTCGATAAACAAAACGGCTATCCCCCGTTCCATGGTATAGCTCGGCCTGCGCCCGTAAAGGGTGAACGAATTGTAGAAATCTACATCCATAATTATAAACTTATTAAAAAAAAAATGTCTACCTTTGTATATTATTTATTAGATATGAATTTGAAAAATATTATTTAAAGTAAATTTTACATATTTGTAGCGGTTTAAGGCATTAACCTTGGTTTTAGTATATTAAATAATTAATTCACAATATGACTGGTTTTTTATATTTTTTAGGCAATACTTTAAGATGGCCTGCCCTTAAACCAAAAGAATTTATTTCTTTACATGCTTATTTAACAGTAATTTATCTAATAACTTTTATTTTAGGGAGAAACGGAGTTAGTCAGGCAAATTTAGTTTTTACAATTGGAATTTTAGCTCCTCTTCTTATTTCAATTGGACAAGGCCTTCCAGTGGATTGCTTGGATTACAAAACTGCTCTCTTGAAAGAATTAAATAACAAATAGTAAAATGACTTTAGTATTTATTCGCTAAAGAACCTGAACAACTTCACTAATTTCAGGAATCATCTCCTTCAATTTTCTCTCTATACCCATTTTTAAAGTCATAGTGCTACTCGGGCAACTCCCACATGCTCCTTGAAGTCTTACTTTGACAATTGGACCATCAATTTCAGCTATTTCAACATTTCCGCCATCAGATATCAAAAAAGGTCTCAATTCATCAAGAACTTTTTCAACATTCTCATTAGTTAGAGCAAGGGTCTCAGTACTCATAATTGTATATTAACTTATAATTAGCCTAGGAAAGAATTTCATTCTTTGCAAAAAGATAATTTTGTTTTAAATGATTTCTGAAGAATTTTCTGATTTTAAAATTAAATATGATGCAGTTCTAGTTGGTGCCGGAATAATGAGTAGTACACTAGCTTTGCTCTTAGCTGAGGTTTTTCCTGATATTAGAATTTTGTTAATTGAGCAATTAGCAAATCCAGGAGAAGAAAGTAGTGGTGCTTTTAATAATGCAGGAACGGGTCATGCTGCAAATTGCGAATTAAACTATACTCCTGAAAATAAGGATGGAATTATCGATATTGAAAAAGCTATTTTGATAAATAACTCCTTTGAAAAGTCATTAGAGCTATGGGCTTCTTTATATGCAGAAGGGAAAATAGATTCAAAGAAATTTTTAAGATTTACTCCACATATTAGTTTTGTAAGTGGCCAGAATAATGTTGATTTTTTAAAAAAGAGATATCATTTGATGTCAAAGTTCAAAGAATTTTCTGAAATGGAATTTTCCTCTTCTTCTGAACAGATTTCAACTTGGTGTCCATTAATTATAAAAAATAGAAATAAAGATGAAAAGATTGCTGCAACGAGGGTTAAGAGAGGCACAGATATAAACTTTGAAGCTTTAACTCGGGAATATCTTGGTTATTTAAAAGAAAATAAAAATATAGAAATTCGATATTTAACTGAGCTTACAAATTTAAGAAAGATCAGTGGTAATTTTTGGGAACTATATTTGAAAAAAAATGGAAAGAAAGAAGTATTGAAAGCTAGTTATGTATTCATTGGAGCAGGAGGAAAAACTATTAATCTATTACAAAAATCTAAAATACCTGAAAGTAAGATTTATGGTGGATTTCCTGTGAGTGGTAAATGGCTTATTTGCGAGAATCCAGCATTAACCTCTATGCATAATGCAAAAGTTTATGGAAAAGCAGAAATCGGATCCCCTCCAATGTCAGTGCCTCATTTGGATTCTAGATGGGTTGATGGTAAAAATTATCTTCTTTTTGGACCTTTTGCTGGATTCACTACTAAATTCTTAAGAAATGGTTCATATTTTGATCTATTCGATTCTTTAAAAAGAGAAAATTTATTTCCAGTTTTTGACGTTGGTTTTAAGAATGTGGATTTGATAAAATATTTGGTTTCTCAATCATTACAAAATCATTCATCAAGAATAAAATGTCTACAAAAAATTATGCCTTCAGCATCTGAAAAGGACTGGTTCTTAAAAAATGCTGGTCAGAGAGTGCAGATAATCAAAAGAACAAATAGAGGAGGTATTTTGAAATTTGGTACTGAAGTTGTTAATTCAAGTGATGGATCTTTATCAGCTTTATTAGGAGCATCTCCAGGAGCAAGTACTGCAGTAAATATAGTTATAGAAATTTTGAAGAAGTCTAGCTTCTTCTATCGAAATCCAATAATTTCTGAAAAAAGGATTTCTAAACTGATATCTTTGAATAATTCTTCACTAAATGAAGAAGATCAAGAAATTATTAAAAGAAGAAATAATGAAATTTTAGGATTCCATCAATAATTTTAATTAGCTAGTATTTATTTGTAAGAATTTTTATCTTGATGACAGAAATCGCTGTTTCTAAATTAAGAAACTTTTGTATAATTGCTCATATTGATCATGGGAAATCAACTCTAGCAGATAGATTATTGCAACATACAGGAACTGTTGCTAATAGAGATATGCAAGATCAGTTTTTAGATAGTATGGACCTTGAGAGAGAAAGAGGAATAACAATTAAACTCCAAGCAGCAAGAATGCAATACAAAGCTAAAAATAAAGATGAATATGTTTTGAATTTAATAGATACACCAGGACATGTTGATTTCTCCTATGAAGTAAGTAGATCATTACAGGCATGCGAAGGGGCTTTATTAGTTGTTGATGCAAGTCAAGGTGTAGAGGCTCAAACTTTAGCAAATGTTTATCTTGCCATTGAAAATAATCTAGAAATTATTCCTGTCTTAAATAAGGTTGATTTGCCTGGCTCTGATCCGGAGAAGATAAAGAAAGAAATTGAAGAAATTATTGGATTAGATACTTCAAATGCAATATATTGTTCAGCGAAAACAGGAGAAGGTATTGAAGATATATTAGAAGCAATTGTTAATAACATACCTGCCCCCAAAGATCAGTCAAAGATGCTTACTCGAGCTCTTATTTTTGACTCATATTATGATCCCTATAGGGGGGTAGTAGTTTATTTTCGAGTAGTATCGGGGAAGATTAATGCAAAAGATAGAATTCTATTAATGGCAAGTAATAAATTTTATGAACTAGATGAAATTGGAATAATGGCGCCAGATCAGCAAAAAGTAAGTAGTTTACATGCTGGTGAAGTTGGTTATCTTGCAGCCTCAATTAAGTCAGTTGCTGATGCTAGAGTCGGCGATACAATTACTCTTTTTAATCAACCTGCAAAAGATTCCTTACCTGGATATAAAGAGGCAAATCCAATGGTTTTCTGTGGATTATTTCCTACAGATGCAGATCAATATCCTGATTTAAGAGAGTCTCTAGAAAAACTTCAATTATCAGATGCTGCATTAAAGTATGAGCCAGAGACAAGTAGTGCAATGGGTTTTGGTTTTAGATGCGGTTTCTTAGGGCTACTGCATATGGAAATTGTTCAAGAGAGATTAGAAAGAGAATATGATCTTGATTTAATAGTTACTGCACCTTCAGTTATATATAAAGTAAATTTAAATGATGGAAAGGAAAGATTAATTGATAATCCTTCAACTATTCCAGATCCTCAATTAAGAGAGTCAATTGAAGAACCTTATGTAAGAATGGAAATTTATGCTCCTAATGAATTTAATGGAACATTAATGGGTTTATGCCAAGAAAGAAGAGGAGTTTTCTTAGATATGAAATATATTACTACTGAGAGAGTCACTCTTATTTATGAAATTCCACTAGCTGAAGTAGTAACGGATTTCTTTGATCAAATGAAAAGTAGAACTCAAGGATATGCTTCTATGGAATATCATTTAATTGGTTACAGAAAAAATGATTTAGTAAGATTAGATGTATTAATAAATGCTGAAAGAGCCGATCCTCTGACTTCTATTGTTCATAAAGATAAAGCTTATGGAATCGGGAGGGGGTTAGTTGAAAAGCTTAAAGATCTTATTCCTAAACAACAATTTAAAATTCCAATACAAGCCTCTATAGGTAGCAGGATTATTGCAAGCGAAAGTATAAGTGCCTTAAGAAAGGATGTACTCTCGAAATGCTATGGTGGTGATATTTCTAGAAAGAAAAAACTTTTAAAAAAACAAGCTAAAGGTAAAAAAAGGATGAAAGCCATGGGTAAAGTTGATGTTCCACAAGAAGCATTTATGGCAGTTTTAAAATTAAATCAATAATTTTTTTAAACCAAATTGTTTTTAAATTAATTAAGAAAGGTTATATTAAAATTGAAATTTAAATAAATTTGATTAAAAGAATTTTTTCTTCTTATCCTTCAAG
>MDTD01044560.1_pt1 | contig 17413 bp, 11 predicted proteins | sample 811221 | NCBI WGS metagenome assembly MDTD01 (sample SAMN05326646, study PRJNA326480) | marine metagenome | isolation source: seawater | place: Pacific Ocean: South West | collected 2011 | reverse complement strand
GCCGTGCCGCCGTCGCCACAGTCGAAGTCAAAGCCGTCGACGACCCCCTCCATGCGCACGTCCCGCGCTTCGAAGATCGTGGTGCGCCCCACGGGGCTCTCGTCGAACACGAGCGCGTCCGAGACGTTGACGAAGGTGCTGTCCTCGACGATCAGCCTGCCGACTCCACCGGGCAGGGTGCCTTCGACGCGCACGCCGAACTGCGAGAGGTTCTCAAACTTGCAGCGGATCACCGTGCATCCAGGCTGGCCGGTCGCGTCCGCTTGGACGACCTCAAGGCCCGCGACGCCGCCGACGAAACCGAGCCCTTGGACGATCAGGCTGCTGCTGGTCGAGTGGATGCCACGGGTCACGCCCGGCGCGCTGAGGTCCAGGTTTACGCGGCTGCCCGATCCGCGGATGAACAGACCGAACGGCGTGTTCACGATCGACTCGAGGTCCTGCTGGAGCGTGATCGTCGGGATCGCTTCCGAGTCGATCTCGATCCACGTGACGTCGGTCGTGACCGAGCCCGGCAACAGGCTGACCTGGTTCTGTTCGGCGAGCGACAGGAGCGCTACGTCCAGGGTCCCGTTATGCAGCCGGATCGCCTCGTTCAACGAAAGCAGGCCGTCTCCGACCGTCCCGTGCGAGAGCGGGTCCGAGACGAAGGCGATCTGGTGGAAAGCCGCGGGCGGGCGGTGTGCAGCCGCGAGGTCCGCGGGAGCACCCGACAATCCCGCGCAGGTCAACACGGGCAGGAGACTGATCATGGAAGGCGCAGGTGGGGCGCGGGGTAACGGGGCACCTTCAAAGGTAGTCCATATCGCGAACAGCGGTCAACGGGGGCAGGCCCAACGTCCCGTAACACGGGGAGGGCGGCGCGCGTAATTGATGCAGCGCGCGAGCGCGCGACGTTCACGCTGGGTGATGGCGGCGGCAGCCCGGGTGTCTTGCCCGACCGCCGCGCGGTTTAGGCCTTGCTGATGAAGGCCTCGAGGTCTGCCTGCAGCTCGTCGAGGCCGTAGTCGCGCACCGTGATGCAGCGATAGACGATGCGCTCTAGCTCCTCGGGCGTCTTGGGGTTGAGCTCGCTCGGTCGCGTGTAGCTGAAGAAGTAGCTCAATGACAGGCGGTGCGTCTCCCCGCCGCTCTGCGAGCCCGCGTACTCCCACGGCACCTCGTCGAACGGCAGCGTGCCCGTCAAGATCTCGTAGATCATGACCCCGATCGCCATTACGTCTGCCTTGCTGTCGGTCAACAGCAGCGGGTTGTAGTGCGGCGTCGTCGTCACAACGTTGTGATCCTCGTCCCGCATCGCTGGGTCGAGCATGACGACCTTCCCGCTAGGCTTGACGATGATGTTCTCCGGCTTGAGGTCGCCGTGATAGGCCAATGAGCCGTTGGCGCTGAGCGACTTCATCGCGCGCACGATCGCGAGGAACCAGTTCAGGTGGATCCCCTCGAGGCTGCGGATCTTCTCCCGAAGCGTCTTGCCGCGGACGTAGTCCAGCACCAGCACCGGACTGCCGTCGACGGTCAGCCGGTCCCTGACCCGCACAAGGTTTTCGTGGTCACAGCGCTCAAGCAGTTCGCCCTCGTTACGCAGCAAGGTCTCGACCTCCTGTTCGTCGAACAGGTCGATGCGAACACCCCCGGACTCGAAGAAGACCGCCTCTGCCGGGAGCTCGTCGGGGCTGATCCCGTCCGCGCTCCGGCGGGACGTGACCTCCAGCAGCCTCGTAACCTGCCGGCCTCCTCCAGAGATCCCGCCGACCTTGAGCGCCACCTTCGATCCCGTCTCCTCGTGCTCGGCGAGATACACAGAGGCAAAGCCTCCGCGCCCGAGGAATCGCGTGATCCGGTATCCATCGATGACCTTTCCGACCGCTAGCTTCATCATCCGCTGTATGTCCCAGTTGCGAGCGCGGGAGCGTTCCCCCCGCCTGAGAGTTTTCGGTATCCCTATACGGTGAGTTGAGTTAGGACTGAGACATCACCGGGGACGACGATGCCAACGGCGTTTCCTCACCATCGCATGTCGAGCCAAACGAGCGAGCTCTTGACGGTGCGGTCGTTCCCAACACTCGCCGCAAAGACGTGGCCCGCGCGGGCGGCGGCCCCAGCCGTCCGCTGCCCCGCCGAGAACCGCCGAGACGATCCCTCGATGCCGTCGACGAAATCGATCTGCGCGTCGTCATCGTCGACGAGAACAAGACGTGAGGCGCCGCCACCTCTCGCGGGTCACGACGAAAACAACCCGTGCTGCTCGTCAAAGCCGAGGCTGGAGATCGCCAGCGGCGGCCTGACACTGGCCTGCGCTCGCAAGATGCGCCAACATGCAAGGGCGAAGGTGTCACCGGTATCAACACCGGCCCCGTCGCCAACACCATGCATGCCCAACTCAGGAGCTTCGGTTCTGGCCGCTGCCGACGCCCTGCACGTAGCGAGCTGACCGCCTCGTCCGCTCGCTCCCAGCCCCACCGCGAGGATCGCTGCAGCGAACGACCGCCCGCATCGAGGGTGCGAGGCGAGGCCGCGCCAGCTCGTATGCAGCGATCCCCCGCCCACGAAGCCCACTTGGCCACAACCGCATGATCAGAACGCAGCGCCTCTCGCATCGGCAGTTTCTAAGCGCCTCCCTGCTGGTCTTCGCCGCGAGCTGCGGAGGAGGAGGAGGAGGAGGAGGAGGAGGAAGCAACAGCAGCGCCGCGCCCGTGATCGTCGCAGCGTCGGTCGCCAACGGCGGCGCGCCTCCTAGCGCTGGAGACACGCTGGTTTTGGCGTTCTCGCGCCCCGTATCGCTCGTTCCGAACCAACTGCTGACGGACGATGATGTCGACCTCGTCGCGGGCGACGCACTGGGTGAAGTCGGCGAGGCACCGCAGCAGCTCAGCCCCAACTCGATCGGCGTCATCCTGGGCGCCGGCGTGGCCCTCACCCTCGGTGCTTCGACGATTCGCATGAGCAGCGGCAACGACGTCGTCGGCGGCCCAGACACCGCGCCGCAAGCGGGCGGCGACCCCGTGACCATCGCGTCGAGCGACGGTAGCCCGCCGACCGTTAACCAAGTCACGATCGCCGATATCGACGACGAGCTGAACGGAACGGGACTCGCCGGGGGCACGCTGCAGGTGCCAACCAACGGCTGGACGATCGACCTCGCCTACGCCGACAACACCGCGATCTCGACCTCACAGACCGTCATCACGGCCGACGTGGCCGTCTCAACCAGCCTGGGCACCCAGCTTGCTGGAACCAACCTGGCGCCGCTGCTGACTGAAGTCCTCGCCACCAACGCGGCGGCGACGTATCGCGTCCCGGCGAGCGTGCAGCTCCCGCAAGGGGCCGTCACGCTGACGGTCATCGTCGCCGACGTGAGCGGGCTCTCATCGACGCCGACCGAGTTCGCGTTCACGGTGCGACCCTTCAGCCCGCCGTTGCAGCCCTTCGAGACAACGGTCAACCCCAGCCAAGTCTGGTTCCTCGACTTCTCGCGCGACCTTGAGTCCTACGCGACCTCAGCGACACCGGGCGGACGCTCCGTCGATGTCATCGCCGGCCCCAACGGCAACAGTGACTTCGAAGACCTGCTCGCCGTCATAGGAGTCCTCAGCGAGGCGCCCATCGGCAACGTGCAGGGCAGCGCGGACAGCAACGCGGTCGTCTTGAACCGTCTCAAGGGGGACCTACTAAACAGGCTCGCGACGCTCCACGACGGCGCCAAGATCAGCTTCACCCTTACGCAGCCGCCGGGCAGCTTCGGCCCCGATGAGGTCAGCGTCGCCTACAACTCCATCGGCTACTCGGCTATCAGCATCGCAGGGCAGAGCAGCACCGCCGGCGTGCTCGGGCTCGCGATCTTCGACCCGTCGAACACGACCCAGAACAACAACACGATCACGGACCTGAGCGGCACCGAGCGCTTAGGCGTGTTCCTCCACACGATCTTCGACGCCGGCATGGGGCCCCCTTCGTCCAGCAACTTCCGATTGACGTTCGGGCCGTTCATCCCGTCACTAAGCGGCGTGCCGATCGGCGACGACGGGCAGGACGGACTGCGCCTCCTCGGCAACCTCAGCGACGCGCGCGCAGACGAGATCGACGACGCCCTCAGCGCGCTCGCCCGCTTCATCGCGACCGTCGTGGCGCACGAGTGCGGCCACTCGGTAGGCCTCGTCACCAACGGCCCGATGCCCGAAGGCCTCTATGGTGACGACAACGTCAACTTCCCTGGCTCCGCCAACGGACACATCCGCAACGTCAGCCTGTTCCCGTCGGGCGCGACCAACCTGATGAGCCCGTCCCTCTCGTTCACGAGCGCGACCAGCAGCGCGACGCAGTTCAACACCCTCAACAAGGCCTACTTGCGAGAGCAGGTCTTCTACGGCAACTGATGACCAGACTCTTCTTTGTTCTGTGCGCTGCGCTCACGCTGGCCGCGACCGCTTCGAGCCAGAGCCTCCGCAAAGGCGTCGTCGACGCCGACGCCCTCATCATCGGCCGGCAGGTCGGCAAGCAGCTCGTGGGAGACGCGTTAGCGCTGCACAGGGTGCAGGTGCTGGAGGCGATCAGAGGCGTAGACGGAGACCGCGCCGTCACCGTCATCGACTGGCCCAAGCTGTCGCTACACAATCGACCGACCCCGCGGCAGTCGCGGCTGTTCTGCCTGCAGGACGCCAGCGTCGCCGCTGCGCGCCTCGGCTTGCCGAGCAGCGGCGCCCCCTACTTCAAGTTGGTCGGTTGGCCTGGCAGCCACCCGCTGATCGGCGCCGACCGTGAGGCCGACCCGATCGCTCGCTTCGCGCGCGTGCTGGCGGCGAGCGACCGAGGCGTTTCGCCGGGGGTCACGGCGACGGCGCTCGTAGACCTCGCGATCAACGGTCACGCCAAGATACGGACCGAGGCGACGCGCTACCTCGCTGAGCGCGGGGATTTGCGCGGCAAGCTCGCCGCCGTCAACTGGAACCAGCTGATGGCGCGCGCGACCGGAGAAGTCGACGACATCGACTACAAGATCGCGCTCGCGACGCTGTGCGGCGAGCAGCGACTCGAAGGACTCGTGGCGGCGCTCGCGGTGTCCCTGGGGCCTGTCACCGACGCTCGCTACGCCCGCTGCGTCGGTCGCATCAGCAAGGTCCTGCACGGCGAGCGCGCGGCTGACGTGCTCAGCCGTCGCTTGCGCAACCTCGCCAAGCCCGAGGATCGCCGCATGGTCTTGCTCGCGATCGGCGCAACCAAGACACGCGCGGCGCTGGACGCGCTGCTGAAGATGGACCAGGACGACGACGCGGTGACCGCTGCGCTGCGCGAGCACGGCGCCAAGAAGGCTCACAGATCCAAACAAGAGCGACGCTAGCCCTGTAGCTACAGCAGGGCAGGCGCGGACGCCCCGTCACGCTTGACAGGACCGCGGCAAGTCGCAGGCGACCCCACCTCCGCTCACGAAGTGACGAAGAGCCTGAGGTTACAGGCCGGCGCCATGAACCGCTGATGTCGAATCGTCGCGATCTTTGCTCCGCTGCCGAGCGATGACCTCGCGCAACGTCAGCCGCGCGCACGCTCGACGCGACGTAACACGCCGATCGCCCGCCTCCGCTCTTCCAGGTGCTCACGCGCCTGGAGGCCGGGGACCGCCCGCGGCATACGCGTGCCGTTCCCATGCCAGCGCTTGCCTAGCTGGGCGGGGTTCGGGTTAGAGAGATACACCGCGCCTGCGCTACCGACCGTCCACTCGACCAGCGGCGAGATGCTTCGCCCAGCGAACAGCTGCAGCCTGGGCCACAGCGGCCCCTCGAGGGCGAGCTGCAGTTCGAAGCCGCCGGCTAGCGACCAGCGCGCGCGGTCACGGCGGACGCGGTGGAGCCCAGACCCGTGCGGAAAGACCGCCTGCCCACGCTCGGCGACCGCTGCCACCGCCGCGACGGCGCTTCGCACGCGCTGCTCGGTGTCGCGGTGCTGCCGCGGTAGGCGCTGCAGAGATTCCAACAGCGGCTGAGTCAACAGCACGAGCCGCTCAGGCGGCGTGACGTCGCGGCGATCGTCACGAACGAGCACCCGCTCAAGCGTGACCAACGCGCCGACAGCGATCGGTCGATAGACATCACCGCCTCCGCCGCAGCAGGACAAACGGACGCCCGCCCAATGACTAGGCCTCGCAGATCGCGCGGCGGCCTGTCCGCGGCGCCACAGCTGTAGACATTGATCGCCGTCGACGATCGAGACCGCGCGCAGCCGACGCTTGCCGCCGGATACGAGCGAGACTTGCACCCGACTTCCGTCACCCAACAACAGCTCGACGCCCGCCGGGAACGGGCCCGCGACCTCGCCGCTGCGAAGGTGCAAGCCACCGTCCGGCGCGACTAAGAGCTCGCACCCCGAAGGAAAAGACAGCTTCACTCCGACCGCTCGGCACGCGACCTCGACGCCTCCCGGCGTGACCGCCTCGCCCCGCGCGCGAAGGCGCAATCCGTCGCGAGAGCTGCGGACGCCGCCGTCGCCGAGGCCGTAGTCGCAGAGGGGTAGCGTGTCTGCCGCAGCGGACAACACGACCTGCGGCTGCGGACCGCGTGGCGCAGCTGCGTCTCGCCCGCGCTCCTGCGCGCCTGCCGACACGCTCAGCGACGAGGCGACGAGGCCAAGGCATACCAACGATCCGATCACAAGGCCCTTATCGGCAGAAGGCGCCCACTTCCCGTAGCGCGCGGACGCCCTCAGGACGCTGGGGGCGGAACGCCGAGCTCGGCCGCGACGGCGTGAAGGAACGCGCCGACGTCTGTAACGATGCCTTGGCTCTGCGCAGAGCCCCTGTCGCTGAGCTTGCTCACGACCGCTGGGTGGATGTCGACGCAGACCGTCAAAACGTCGGCTGCGATCATGTTCCCGGTCCCGATCCCATGAAGCATAGAGCTGAGGATGATGACCATGCCGGCGTCCTGGAGGATCTCAGCGTAGCCAGCTTGCGCCGCGATCAGCTCCATCTCGGTGTCCGGGAGCGGCCCGTCGTCGCGGATCGCCCCCGCGAGGCAATAAGGGACGCCCGCCTTGACGCACGCTCGCATGACGCCCGACTTCAACGTGCCGTCCGCGACGGCTGCTGGAATGCTGCCCGATCGCCGTATCGCGTTGATCGCGCGCATGTGGTGCATGTGACCGTGGACCGCCGGTCGACCCGTCGCCAGCTCTACACCGAGGCTGGTGCCGTATAGCGCGACCTCGATGTCATGTACGGCGAGCGCGTTGCCGCTGAGGATGCCGTCGACGTGTCCAGCCTCGACGATGGCTGCGAGCGTCGGCGCAGCGCCGACGTGCACGACCACAGGCCCCGCGACGAGAACGACCTTGCGGCCTTCGGCGCGGACGCGCCGCCAGGCATCGGCGACCTCTTCGACCTGCGCAGCCAGCCGACGCTCCGAGCTGACGCCACCCTGCATGAACGCGAACTTCCCCTGCTGCCGCTTTCGGGTCGTGTGCGGCGTAACGCGGATTCCGGCGAAGCCGACGATGCAGCGTGTGCCGACCCTGAGGTCGCGCAGCTTGATACAGGTCGGGACACCGTCCCCGGTGTCTGCGATGACGGCGTCCATGCGCTGGCGCTCGACTTCAACCCAGCGGCCGTCGATGCGCGCGTGGGTCACGAGGTTTGTCGTCGAGTAAAAGCCTTCCGGTGCCGTCCCGTCCATCTCGACGGTCTCCCACACAGCGTCGGCGGTCTCGACCTCGCTGAGCCCGAGCGACATTAGATCGGCCCGCACCCTATCCAGCGCCTCGCGATCCGGCGCCGTCACCTCCAGCTCGACGTCGCTGTCGTCGGCGCGGCGGCGACCAATCTCCAGGCGTGAGATCTCGTAGCTGGCTCCGCCTGCGTGCACCGCCTCCATTGCATCTGAGAGCAACCCGCTGTCGATCAGATGACCACGGGCATGGAACTTGGCAACCAGGACTTCGCTCACGCACGAACGGTAACGACGGCGCGCCACCCACGCCAGCGAACCGCGACGTCGTCGGAGCAGCCCGGCCTCGCTTCCCTGAGGCAACTACGGTGCTAGCATGGCCGAGCCGCACACGGAACAGCGAATGAACCCCCTAGCAAGCAAGCTGATCGACGCCGTTGGCAGAACTGTACACGGCAAACAAGACGCCATCGAGTTGGCGGTGATCACGCTGTTCGCCGGCGGACACCTCCTCGTCGAAGACCTGCCTGGCGTCGGCAAGACGCTCATGGCGCGAAGCCTCGCGCTGTCCCTAGACCTGCCGTTCCAGCGGATCCAGTGCACAGCCGACCTGCTGCCCAGCGACCTGATCGGCGCCCAGATCTACCACCCGCGAACGGGCGAACTCACCTTCCGCGAGGGCCCAGTGTTCACGTCGGTGCTGATGGCCGACGAGCTCAACCGCACCCCGCCGCGCACGCAGTCAGCGCTGCTAGAGTGCATGGCCGAGCGACGTGTCACGGTGGACCGGGAGACCTACGCGCTCCCAGACCCTTTCTTCGTGATCGCGACACAGAACCCGCTGACCGCCGCTGGGACTTACATGCTCCCAGACAACCAGCTCGATCGCTTCCTGCTACGGATCGAGCTAGGCCACCTGGATCCAGAGTTCGAAGTCGACGTCGTCGGCAGAGAAGACGGCCACCGCATGGCCGACAAGCTCGAGCCCGTAGCCACATCTGATGACCTGCTGTCCGCGCGCGACGCGATCGACGCCGTTCGTTGCGACCGCGAGCTCGTCGCGTTCGTGGTGGAGCTCGCCAACCGCACGCGCACTTCGAACGATTTCATCCAAGGTGTCAGCACACGTGGCGCGCAGGCGCTGCACCGTGCATGCCGCGCCAGAGCGTTTGTGCGCGGACGCGACTTCGTGGTCCCCGACGACCTGCGCGCGCTCATCGTGGCTGCCTGGTCGCACCGGCTGACGGCGCGCGCAGGTGCGAACACGGACGCGCTGCTTGAGGACTTGCTCGCCGGCATGCGACTGCCCGACTGACCCGCGCGACCATGGCGACCCCAAACAGTTCGCTCGAACTAACCCCGCGCGGGAAGGTCGTGCTTTGGCTGGCAGCCTTAACAGGCGGCGCCGCTTGGCTTGGAGGAGACGAGGACGCCCGAATCGCCGCAGCGCTCCTAACCGCGCCCGTGATCGTCGACTTCGTCGCCAAGCAGCGCCGACTTCACCTCACCGCCGTCCATCTGGCGCCGCGGACGACCATGGCCGGTGCGCTCTACACCGAGCAGATCTTGATCGAACACCGCGGTCGTCGTCCGCTCCGACACTGTCGACTGCACGAGCCACGCTCGATGCGTAACGAGCTCCCTGCCCTGCTCCCGACGCTGACTCCGTTCCAGCCGCAGCGGGTCGAACTCCGGCAGCGCAGCATGGTCCGTAGCCACATCATTGAACGGGTGTTCGTGCTGGAGTCCGAGTGGCCGCTGGGGATGTTCGCTTCGCGCTCCATAGTGAGCGCTGCGGCAACGTTGATCACCGAGCCTGCGCGCGTCACGCTACGAGCTGACCTGCTCGAAGCTGGCGCCGACGTGGAGACCGCGCCGGTCGATCGATCCCTGCGGAGTGGTCCAGAGTTTTATGCTTTACGCGAACACAACATGGACGAGGACGCCCGCGCTGTACACGCCCTGCGCAGCGCCACGCTCGGCGCGCTCGTACGGCGCACAACGCGCGGCAGGACGCCGACCTCGGTAGGCGTCGTGCTCGACCTGCGGCGCGCGCCGGGCACGCCGCGCGGCCGAGGCCTGCGCCGGTGCGAATGGAGCCTCGGCGCCTGCGCGACCCTCGTCGAGGAGCTGCTGCAGCGAGGCGCGCGCGTCCGCCTGCTGCTGATCGACTCGACCCCCGAACTCATCGACGTCGACGGCCCAGCGCGTCGGGCCGAGCTCATGATGCTGCTAGCTGAGGCGAACCTTTCGCCTCACGTCGTCGTGCCAGCAGAGACCGTCGCTGAACTCGACGGCATGACGCAATCGTACTGGATCGCCGCCGGTGGCTTCGCAGACGCACCAGAGCTGCAGATGCTCCCTGGGGAAGCGACGGTCGTCGAGGAGGCGCCAGCATGACCTCACCTGACCGCGCGCCGCGCAGGCTCCGCCAGCTAGCGACGGCGGCCGTCTTGTCGACAACGGCCCTCGCGTTGGCCAGCCTGCCACGCGGCGACCTCCCGCTGCCGTGGCTGCTGGCGTTCACGCTGCCCGGCGCTGTGCTGGGGTGCTGGTCGCGCTTATCCGACTCGCCGTGGGGCAGGGCCCTGCTCGCTGTGACGCTACAAGCGACCGCGTGTTGGTCCGCCCTGGAGCTGGTCGGTCCCATGACGCGAGCCGCGGCGCTCTCGTGCACGATCCTGCCGCCGCTGGCCTTCGCGACCACTCGGAATCACGATCGGGACCCGTCGCTCGCGTTGTTCTTGAGCCTCTGCGTCTTGCTGGTCGGGATCATCCTGGATGGGCTGCGGGTCTGGCTCCTCGCCGGCTACGTCGTCACTTCGTTCCTTAGCCTGCACGCCGCGACGCTGCTCAGGAGCTATAGCGTCGCCGCCCCAGGCCGCCGCGGGCAGCCGCGCCGCCTGCAGGATGTCGGCGCGAGCATCTCGCTGTGCTTATTGTGTGTGCTCTCGGCAGTCGCCGTCGATCGCGCGATCACCTGCCTACCTTCGCCAAGCCGCGTCAACGAGTCCGAAGACCAGCGCGACAAGTCGCGCGCCAGCAGTCGCATAGAAATTGGTCTCGACGACACATTCTCATTCGACGGGGCCGGCGGTGTCCTGTCGGAGCTCGAAGGCGAGCGACTGGTTCGCGCAGCGGACCTCGACGACGCTGTCACGCCGGCGCTCTACCTGCGTTGCGGCTTCTTCGCCGTCGCGGGTCTACGCCGATGGGAGATCGGGCCGCTCCAAGTCCGCCCGCAGTCGGAGCCCGATGGGCACGTCTTCTGGCGCAGCGAACCGCGCGCCACCGTGCACACCCTGCAGCTCGAGCGCTACGCGGGCGCGTCGAAGTTCGTATTCCTGCCGCCACACACCACTAGGCTTCGCGGCATCGAAGGGCTCACCGTCGATCCGGCGCGGGAATGGATCCGTCCGCTAGGCCAAAACGCCGCCCCTTATACGGTGACGTGGCTGGAGTTCCCGCCGCTGCCAGCGCGCGCCGCGATCGAACGACGCGCGGACGTCCGCGAACTGACCCAGCTCCCCAACGGCCTCGACCGCGCGCCATATGAAGCGCTCCTCAACGAATGGGGCGTCGGGCGCGACCCGCGACAGGCGATGGCAGCGATCGCTGCGGGGCTCGCCGATCGCTGTCGTTATGAACGCAGCACGCCTTCCGGTCCATTCTCCCAAGAGCTAGAGAACTTCTTGTTCGCCGAAGACGACCGACACGGCTACTGCATGCACTTCGCGTCCGCCGCAGCGTTGATGCTTCGCATGCGAGATATTCCGTGCCGTATCGGTGTAGGACTCTACGGCGGGGAGGCCAGCCCCGACGGATCAGGAGCGCGCATCTATGGCTCGCAACATGCTCATGCTTGGGTGGAGATCCCTATCGCGAGGCGCGGCTTCCAGATCTTCGACCCTACTCCACCATCAGGGCGCGGGCGCAGCGTGCCCGCTGCGCAGCGAGCCGCTGAAACGAATGAGCTCACCGCAGACGCCGACGACACGTTCTACGCACCCGCGCTACGGACTGTCGCTGACGCGATCAAGGCGCCGTGGCTCTTGCCGAGCGCGCTGTTGCTGACGCTGCTGTTCGCGGTCCTCCCTCGCCGCGCGCCCAAGCGACCGAAGCTCGCTGCTTCGCAGGCCACCCCAAAGGTGCGACGAGCGCTGCAGAAGCTCATGAGGGCGCTGGCCAAGGCCGGCTACCGCCGAACCCACGGCCAGACCTTAGAGAGCTTCGCTGACCATCTGGAAGCCGCGGGGCGAGCCGCCCCCGACGTGCGCGCTGCCTTCGCCGCCTATCAGGAGGTCCGCTTCGGCGGCCAGCCCTTTGATGACGACCGCGCGCGCACCATGGCCGCGGGCGCCCGCGCAGCCTCCGCTATGCGTGACGGCGATTGAGCTTGGCCGCGCCGTCAGCGCGCGACCGGAAAGGAGAAAACAAGCGTCAGTCGGTCGCCGCTCGATGAGGTCGCCAGATCACCACCGAAGCGTCGCTGGAGGAATGAGGCGACGGGCAAGGCCTGATCAGCGCTCGGGCTCTGGGCGAGTTCGCGCAAGCTCCCAGCTTCAGCTTGGAATGCCCGGCCGTAAGCGGCCGCCTGCGCCGAGTCGACGCCGCGCGCGCAGACCTCGATGACGACATCAGCGCGGCGAGCCATGTCGGCAGGTCGCATATCGGCGCTGACGGCGACCTCCGCAGGAGACAGCGCCACGACCGCGCGGAGCACCGAGGCCATCGAGTGCACCACGTCCACCAGCACCACCCGAACCTCTGGCAGCGCCTCCGCGACGTTTACCTGGAGCGGGACGCCGTTCTGCTGGAACACCTTCGAGACGATCGCCATGACCTCGTCTAGCGCTTCTGTGACATCGACGCGGCTGCGACGCGCCGGCGCCTGCGTCAGCATGCGGGCGAGGGCGCCGAACGCTGTCGCTCCGATCTTGGTCCCCCGCTCAACGTCGCGAATACACCGGATGTCCTCCTCATCCTGCGCGTGCACGCTCAGCTCAGCACATAGCGCGAGCGCAGAGCTCAGTTGGTTATTCATGTCGTGAGATAGGCTTGCCGCGATCTCCGCGAGGGATCGGCTGCGGATCGTGGCCAACAGCGTCTCCGCCAGCCGCTCGCGGTCGGTGACGTCGCGCGCCGTGAGCCACGCCTCCCCGTCGACGAGGTGACGCCTCAGCTCCATGGATGCAGCGCCCTCATGCACGACCACGACGGCACCTTCGGCAAGCTCTGCGCGCTGATCTGCGTCGAGCGGCAGCGCGTCAAGGCTGAGCCGGGCAGCGCCGAGCCAAGCCGTCATCGGCGCGTTACAACAGGTCAGCACCCCGTCGTCCGCGATCCTGGCGACCGCGTCTGAAAGGCATGCTGTAGGGACTCGCTCTATCGGAGGCATAGTTACCTTGTAGCAAGCTTTGAGTCAGCGCATCAACCAGCCGCGGTCAGGCGCGCCCGACCGCGATCCAGGGTGACGCGACACCTACTCAATAGGTCGATACCGATGACGCCATGTACAGGAAAAAAATCTGAATGGCCGCGGTCAACGATCGGCAGCGTCACCTGAAGGAAGCGCGCCTCCGAACAGCGCAGGACGATGCCCCGAAGCTCTCTCACGGCGACGACCCCGCCGCCCACAGTCCTGACCCTGCGGAACGCCGCGGCAGCGCGCTCACGCCCGCCGGCGATGCGCGCGAGCCCGCTGTTCGTCAAGCTAGAATGGCTCGCGCCGGTGTCGAGAACAAACCAGAGCTGCGCCCCCTCGACGATCACGGGCACCAGGCACCGGCCCTCGACCCGCGCGCACTGAACGGAGCGCTCTACGGGTAGCCCCTGCGAGACGGCCAGCACGACCCCTCCTCGCTCTGGATCAATCGTCAGGCGACATGCGCCTATCAGGTCCAACCCCAACACGCCCCGCGGCGCGCGCTCCGCGCCCCCGTGAAGATCACGAAGCTGCAGCGCACTGTCCGCGACGACCATTACTGGCACCGCGCCGACCTCGACGCTGCCGATCCCAAATTGCGGCAGGAGGCCAATCTCGACCGGAAGGCGCCGTCCCTGACCGTCGAGCGCCGCTCCCGCAGGCCGCCTACTGCGGACCCCGAGCTCGGACGCGAAGCTCGACGCGACGGTGGTCATCGAGGTGCCCGTGTCGATCGCAAAAGCCCGCTTCTTGTCCTTGCTATGACAGATGAACTCCGGCACTTGACCGAGCTGCAGCGGACGCTCTGTCAGGAGCGGTCCCGAAAATTTGCGCACGTAGGGCAGCGATGCAGCAACGACGGCGAAGGCCCGGCGTCGCTCTTCCTGGACGCCACGCGCGCCCGCCAAGAGCGACGTAGAGCTCTCACCCCACCGACCGGCCCGGAACAGTTGATCGCCGAGCTGACCGCGAAGCTCTGCGACCAAGTCTTCGCGCCTTGCAGCCCGCGCCAACCGCACCGCCGACATGCGCTCTCGAATCGATAGGTCGTCCTGCCACAGCAGGTCTGCGAGCTGCCCGCTCCACTGCGCCGCGGTCACACTCGACGGATCACGATCCCTCGCGCCATCGATCAGTTCGCGAGCGTCGGCCAGTCGCCCAGACCGCAAGGCTGTGGCCCCCAACAAGAGCTGATCAGCGACCGAGAGGGGCGCGGGCTGCCAAACGCAAGCGGCCGTCGCCGCGCAAGCGCAGATCCATACCGTCGGCGCGCGCATCAGTTGGTCTGGATCTCGATCGACCTCGTCGTGACCTGACGGACGCCGCCCTCGACCGGCGCGATCGACTGGGCGAAAGCGACGAAATCGCCGTAGACGTTCGGCGTAAAGATGTCCACCGTTCCAAACCAAGCGCTGACCTTGAGCGTGTAGGTGCGGTTGGCGAGGAGCGGAGTCTCCGCCTCAGCCGGCAGCTGAACAAATCGGAAGTCCAGTTCATCCGGCGGAACGAGGACCTCCCAGATCAACGTGTCCTCGCTGCCCGCGCCCTCCGAGTAGAGCTCGATCTTGCCGCCAAGGCAGCCTGCAGGTAGCGAGAACTCGACGTCGAACCCCGACGCGGCGACGGTCGCACCAGCAGCTGGCGCCGTGAGCGTCGGGAACGGACGAAACGCGAAGCCTGTGGTCGTAGCGCCCTCAACGTCGATCATGGAGTAATGGGAGGAGGTCACGTCCGCAGACGTCGACTCGCCGCCAAGCAAAAGGATCCATCGCTCGCCCAAAGACAGCGGCGGCAGCGCCAACTCCAGGTCGTCGCCTGTCAGCGATATAGAGCCGTCGACGCGGCGGGCTACATCGACGACCCCTGCACCGTCGACCTCCTGCCCGATCGAAAGCTCCAGACTCGTCGCATCGACCTCAGCCGGCGCCGCCGCCAGGGCGTCCTGCAAGACAAACTGCGTCGAGGCGACCAAGGGAACTGGGTCATCGAGCGTCAGGTTCGCCCCCTCAACAAGCCCGTCACGAACGTCCGCGAGCACCGCGTACTTCTCGAGACGGTCTTTGCCGTTGTTGTCCGCCAATTCAACGACGGCGATGTTCCCGCCCGCGACGGGCAACCCAACGCGAAAGCCGCTCTGCGTCGGCCCCACAGCGATATCGACCGGAAACGTTGATGACATCGGGGCGCCTTCGACGACTGCATCCCAGAGCTCCTGGCGCGTCATCCGCCTCGTCACGCGCGTGTCGTAGCTGCTGCCCGGCGTCGTTCCGGTTACGGATCCCGTCACGTAGCCGTGGCGTTCAAAGTTTCCTAGCGGACGACGAAGAACACGCCGCATAGGGAACTCCTGGTGATCTGATCGGGGCAGCGCGACCGTAAACCCGTGCGTGATGGCGACGCCTTCTCGCTCGGTCCGTAACGTCGCCGTAGCCCGCCGCTTGAAGCCGCGCTCACCGAAGAGCTGTCCCGTCTCCCTCGTCTCGCCGATGTAGCCGGCGTCCGCTGTGTCACCCTTCACGAGGTTAGCGAACTCAACCGGGCCGCCGCCGACCCGATCACAGATATAGCCGCGGGTGCTGCGCGTCCCCTGGAACCAAGGACGATCAAACAAGAACTGGTAGCTGTCGAGCCACCTCCTGCCGAACTCCAGGAAGCCGACCTCCTGGCCGTAATACACTCTCCGATCGTTTTGGCGGCGCCCCTCCTGGAAGCCAAAGTAGCCCGACGGGACGTCCTCGAAGGTCACCTGACCATTGGCGTCACTCATCTGGGACAGCGCCACCTCACCGATCACCGAGCTGAGACGCGCCGGCTGGAATCCGTCGGCGCGCGCTCGCAAGACCTGCTGAACGCGCACGTTCCCTGCGCGCACCGTGTCGAGTTCGACATCGCCGACGTCGATCGTCGGAGACGATCCCGAGACGGTCAGACTCGTGATCACAGGCAACCAACTGCCACCCGCATAGAGCTCGAGCGGTGCGTCACGCAGATCGCCGTTGCCGTACGTCTCTGCGACGCCGTCCAAGAAGAACGTCCCGTTTGAAGCCGTCGTCGTGTGTCGCTGATCAACTGTGACCATCACGTCAGGGACTGGCAGGCCCTCGACGTCAACGACGCGGCCTTCAACGCTCCGCACGTCCTCCACGATCACCCCGAACGCATAGAGGCCCCCGCGCTCGATCACGCCCGACGCTGTCAACCGCCCTGCCGATGCCGTCGCGACGCCGACGATGATCCACTCTCCCGATTGGTCGTCGAGCCAGAACAGCTCCGCGCCCAGCGTGGTGGCGCGGATGTCGTCTTCGACGTCGAGGTCGAGGCCGGCGGAGAATGAGGCGCCCAGCGGCGCGACGTAGAAGCCGCGTCCAAAAAGTCGCGTCCCGACACCGCTCGAAGGAACGTCGCCAGGCAAGTGCTCCGCCGAGAGCTCTCCTAGAGACAAGCGCGTCGTCTCGGTGACGCCCTCGACGGAGATGGACACACCTGAGGCCACGGCGAGGGCGCCGTGAGCGGACGAGATCGTGGTAGCAGTTGTCTGCAAGCCGACGTTGACGACGGCGCTCGCCGAGTCCGGCAGCTGCGGGACATGCAACGGCGTCGGCGCGTCGGGGCCAGTCACCGTTAGCGCCACCCGGTAGCCACCCAACGTGTCTCCGGCGGTCGCCGCGGCCCACGAAGGGTCAACGTCGAACAGCAGGCGACCACGAGGCGTCGCCAGAAAGTCACCGCGTCCGTTCCGCCCCGTAAGGGCGCTCGTCGTAGACCCCGCCAGCGCGACCGTCGCCGACACCACGCCTTGGTTGTCGTCGTCGAACAGCAGCACCTTGGAGCTTTTGTCCGGGATGCGCGGAAGCCTCGGGCCGATGTCGCTGCCGTCGCCCGCGCATGCGGCGAGCAACACCAACCACGGAACAGGGACCAATCCATATCGACGTATAGCGGCCGTCATGCGCGAAATGGTAGCGGCTCAGCGGTCCTACTTCCCCCTGCGCGTACTACTCCGTGGCCGTTGCGCGAAGCGATCGGGCTCGGGAGGGGTGGCGACGCGGCTCCGGGCGCCAGCCGCTGAGATCGCGCGGACGCCGACGACGACATCGTCGAGACAGACGCCTGGCATGCGCGCCAGCATGCGCCCACCTCTACCGGCCACGGCGCCAACCTCAGCCATGGACATCACGTGAGTCCAGTCTGCCTCCGTCGTCTCGCGCCAGACAAACTCACAGCGGGTGACGCCGTCCGGAAGCTGGAAGACTAGCTCGGTGTCGTAGGCGTCACGCGCGAGCCTAGCAACGCTGACGAGCGGCGGCGGCGGCGCCGACGCAAGCTCGAACAACGT
>MDTD01083977.1_pt1 | contig 17416 bp, 12 predicted proteins | sample 811221 | NCBI WGS metagenome assembly MDTD01 (sample SAMN05326646, study PRJNA326480) | marine metagenome | isolation source: seawater | place: Pacific Ocean: South West | collected 2011 | reverse complement strand
TGAACTACGCATTGGCGAGTTTGAAGCCGAAACATCGGCACTCAATGCCAGCCTCGAAGCCAGCCGCCGCACGGTGGAAGACGAACGGAACCGATATGAAGCCCGAGGACGAGAGTTAGAATCAGAGTTGAATGCGCTGCGTGAAGAACTTGCCAGTGAGCGAACTCGACTTTCAGAAGAGCGAAACCAGTTGGAAGCACGATTGGCAGAGCGAAACGAGGCACTACGCCACTTGGAAGGCGAGTTAGAGGACAGCCGTAATCAAGCGGAATTGAAAGAGACCGAACTCAGCCAGGAGGTGACCGAAAACCAGCGGCAGATCACCACTCTTGAAAGTCGACTTGAAGCCCAGCGGCAAGCGAACCACGAACTCAAAGAAGAACGGGCACAACAACGGCAAGAAGCACAAGAACGAATTCATACGCTGGATGAGAAACTGGATACCGCCCAACGCAGCAAAGAAGAAGCTGCTGCTGTTCATGAGGCGGCCGCGGAAGCACTCCGTAATCGATTGGATCAAGCGACGGAGGCCCTCGGAGGTTCCAAAGCCCGAGAAGCAGACCTCTCGGCCCGTTGGCGAAGTGCAGAAGAAGCGCGGCAGCAACTACTCCAGCAAGTCGAACAGGATCGCGAATCAGCCCGGCAACGTGAAAAAGAACTCAAAGAGAGTCTTGACGCACGCATCGCCAATGCGACGGAACTTGAAGGGACACTCGGCGAACGAGAAGAGACCATCCATCAGCTAGGAAACCAAGTTGCTGCCCTCGAGAGCGCAATCGGTGGAAGAGAAGAACAACTTCGCCAAGCAAGTGATCGTGAGTCGGCATTGGATAAACGACTCACAGAATCTAACGATCGAAGTGAGAAGCTGAAAGTTGAACTCGAAACACTGCGCCAGAGCCTGCTCGGATTGGAAGCCGAAGCGCAGGAACAAAGCCGACAGATCAGCGAGCAAGACCAACGGATTCATGACCTCAATGATCAGGTTCACCGTGGGCACCAACAACGTGCGCAACTCGAGGATCAACTTCGGTTTGCCACCGATCAAAGCGGTGAGGCGGATAGTGAACTCAGTCGCTTGCGTCCTCAGTTGATGGAAACTGAAGAAGCCTTACGGGCTGCGACAGAGGCGAGAGAGCAGGTTGACTTAGAGCTAACCCGTCGAGGGGAAGAGTTTGCAGACCTGCAAGCGCAAATGGATGAAACCCAACACACACTACAGGCTGAAGAGCAAAAGAGCAGTGAATACGCAGAAGCGCTGCAACTTCGAAACACTGAACTCGAGAGCTTGAGACGGGAGTTGGAGCGAAGTCTCGAGGAAGGACGCACACGGGAATCGGAACTTGAACGCACACGGGAAGCGGGGCGTGAAGCTGAAGAGACCGTTGGCAGGCTCAAAGAGCAACTCACCGCATCAAAACGTAAGGCTCAAGATTTAGACAGTCGACTCCAAGTGGAGCATCGCCAACGAGAAGAACTGCTCAGTGAACTCAATGATCGGGAACAGCACCTTGAAATAATCAATCAAACCAAAACAGAACTTGAAGCAGCCTTGAGCGATATCAAAGCAAAGCTAGAAAGCGCCGAAGCCCGAGGCCGCAGTCTCGATACACGATTGGAAGAAAGCAGCGGCCGACTCAAGGACTTGGACCAAAAAGACCAGGAGATTCTGGAACTAAACAGTCACCTGAAAGCACTCGACGATCAGTCCCGGGATCAGATGAATCAAATGAAAGTTGTCCTCGGGCGCAAAGAAAAAGAGATCACTGGATTGAAACAACAACTGGATCTTCATCGCCAGGAAGTCAGTTCTCTAAGGGAATCTTTAAGTGGAGAGACCGAGTCAGTCGCCGGTCAAACCGAGCGGGTTCGAGATCTCGAACGAGAACGGCAACGCCTCCAGCAAGAACTCGAGAGCAGTCACCACGCGTTGAAGACACAGCGAGCAGAACAGGACGCTCAATCACAGCAGTTCGACCGATTCCGACAGAGTCGTGAGCAGTGGATTAGCCAGGTTAAGGAACGGATGGAGGCTCTCCAGAAGCGTCTCGCCCATCGCGAACAAGCTCTTGAGGAAACTCGAAGTCGACTGACCCAACTCGAAAAGGAAGCGCTTGAGCCTGAACGCTTACAAGCGGATCAACGAGCGGCGATCGAGCAAGCAGAAGAAGAGTTCGGACAACGAGCTCGGGAAGCCGAAGCGGTCGCAAAGAATCGAGCCGCGGATCTTGCCCGCTTGCAAGAGGAACTCAAGGCAAGCCAAGCTCAAGCAGAGGCGATGGAACAGGCGCTCCGACAACAGCTTGGGAAAGCGCAAGGCAAGGTGGCTGATTTAAACCGCCAGGTTCAGATGAGCAGCCTTCCCCAACCCGCCGGTGACAGCAACGAGTCTGAACGACTCCGGCGGCAGTTAGAGGAGGAACGAGAGCGCTCTGAAAGGCGTGTGCGCCAGTTAAATGAGCGACTTCGCCAAGCCCACGACGTGATGACTCGTCGAAGCAATATTCCGACCTCGTCAGTGCCCCCAAGCACGCCGCCCTATGCCTCACCGGCAAGTTCACCACCGATCGTTACTGAAGCTCCATCATCGCCCCCCGCGGCTCCGATGATCGAAGAGGAACCGATTCGAGAGCAGATGACGCCAGCCGTCCATAGGCCACCCTCCCCCGACCCAGGTCAAAGCCCTGCGCCACGACCGCCAGCCGCAAAAATGCCACCGCAACTGATAAAGCACGTTGAAACCGACGAGGAGCCTCCTGTATCCACGGACTCATGATAACGGGAATTATTGGCGCCGTAATCGGCTTTGGACTCGTTTTGCTCCTTGAGCGCATTCGACACAGTCCTCAAGTAAACGCCGACGAGTCCTCCAACTTTGAAGGCGCCGAACGGAAGCTCAGGCGACGTATGGCTGGGAGACATCGCCATCGACTTGGACGGCGTCGGTCAGAGCTTTCACGGCGTAGCCGCAAGGTAAAGCAACTCGAGGAACGTATCGTTCGGGCGCACATTGACGAAGACGAAGCTGAAGCGTTCGAGTTAGCTCGAGCCGCATTTGAAGCCAATCAAAGACGTCATCAAAGCCTAAAAGATCGGCGTAAACACTTTAAAAGGCGTCTTGAAACCTTAGAGGGAGCATTCCAAGAAGCCCTCGCTCAACAGGCTGAAGCAGATCCTAAAGTCCTGCTGGAGCAACTCGAGGAGTCGTTGGTTGATGAGTATCAAAAGCGTTCCGAGAAAATCGTAAGACAAAGTGCTCAAAGGCTTGAATCTCAACAAGAGAGAAGAGCGCGCGAAATCATTCACAGTTGTGCGGAACGCTACGCTGACAGTCACTTTGCCCCCCGTCTTTCCACTGGGTTTCGCTGTGAGAAAGCCGCACGAGGAGCTGATCTTCTCGCCTGGAGTGATACCTTAAAAGAAGCTCGATCGATGGAAATCGTCGCCTCAGAAAGAGAGGGGTTTTACAGTGTAAAGGGAGCTGATCCTTGGTGGAAAGAAGCCGTTCGTCGATTGGCTGAAGACCTTGTCTCTGGAGGTGATTTACCCACAGGTGATCAACTTGAACGGAGACTCAACGCCATCTCCCGAACGATGAAATCCGTCGCTTCCCGATGCTCTGAACGCAGCATCAAAGCCCTTAAAACGGGTCCCGTGGAAGGTGAGCGCAGACGACTCCTCGACCGGCTTCGCTTTCGAACCTCTTATCGACAAAACCAGTGGCGTCATGCTTCGGAGGTGGGCTTCTTGTCCGGAATGATTTGTTGGGAAGTCGGCTTGGACGGTCCCGTTGGACGTCGTGGCGGTCTCCTGCATGATATTGGGAAGTCTCTAACCCACGACACAGAAGGCGGACATGCCGTTCTTGGCGCCGAAGTCGCAAGGGCAGAGGATGAACACCCAGGGGTCGCATCATGCATCGGTTCGCACCACGGCGATGAGCCTCCCCTGGGGCTAGAGCCCTACGTTGTCGCGGCTGGCGATGCGATCAGCGGCGCTCGTCCGGGAGCTCGCTATCAAATGGGTGAACACCACGAGCAACGCTTGCGAGAATTGGATCGAATCACCAAAAGCCCTCGAATCGTCGATGACGCTTATGCAGTCCATGGAGGGCGAGAAGTTCGAGTTATACTGCACACGGAAGATCGACAGGGTCGACCCATTCGAACCTCTGAAAAGCAAATGCAAACCCTCGCCCGATCGATGGCCGACCAGATCGAAGCAGAAATGGAATATCCCGGTAGTATCAATGTGACACTCATCCGTCGCGTGGTGGCACAGTCTCGCGCACGCTAGCGGCATCTAGACACTTGTAAGATATTCAAAAAACTCATTCAAAAATAGGCATAAGCCCTGCAAAATGAGGGTTCATGAATGAGAGATTATCTTTCTTTTTAGCGCTGTTCTGTCTTCGCTTATACCCGCCGATTTTACTTTATCTCCAGGAATTGCCGGAAGGACCATCCAGCGGACTGACTTGGCGACTCTGTGCATTACTCGTTCCCGCCTGCGGCAATGCTGCTTTGGCGCTGGGTCTGGGTCGAGTCCGCCACCAACTCAGTGTTGAGTTGTGTTGTCTCAGTGCTCTCATCGTCAGCGATACCGATCTCAGCTTGATCGGCTTTTGCCTGGCGCATATTGGGCTGCTTGTGCTCTCTGTTCGTTACCAAGTAGTCCGTCTCTGCTGGTGAGGGAGTCTTCGTGTCACAACGATGGTCAGGTCTTGCCCATGATCCTGAAGACAAGGGGGTACTGCATGCCGTGCCCATGAGCACGATTCCTAGCCCTCGGTGTTTACGTATCCTGATCACAGATGACGACCCAAGTATCCTCGAAATGCTGAGTTCACGGCTGGAGATCCTCTTTGAACACGAAGCAGAGATCGAAACCGTTTCATCAGCGGAAGAGGCATTAGAACGACTCTATGTGGGTCCCATCGACTTGCTCCTCACCGACTATGACTTCTCACAGAGCGACCACGATAACCCCATGAATGGATTGGAATTGCTGAGGGAGGTCGCTCGGGCAGAAATCGTCATTACATCACTCTTTATGACTGGTTTTGGTGACGAAGCGGTGGCTAAAGAAGCCATTCGATTGGGTGCCTACGACTATCTCATGAAGCCGGCACTCCGAGACTTGGATAAAATTGTTCAAGCAGCAGCAGATGCACATGAGAGCCGAATTGAGCATGCACAATTGCGGAATGCGGCAAGCCTTCTGGAACTTAACCGCTTGCTTTCGAATCGTGAGGATTCAGAAAAGGGGTTGGCCCAGTTACTGGAAGCTGTGGCGCAAGAGAGCGACTGTGATCTCTGCTGGGCGATTCTTCGACAACCCGGTGACAATTCCCCTTCCCTCCGACTCTCCCTTGGTCGTGAAGATGGGCCAAGCCTTCCTGCAAGAGAGCTGCTCAAAGGCTTCGACCCCGGACTCCGGGTCCGAGAACTCGATGCTTCAGAGCGAGAGCGACTTTACGGCTCGGAACCAACTCCGGAACGACTGCTAATCCATCCCCTGCTGCTGCCCGCGACCAGTGATGGAGACCCAGAGATCATGGGCTATTTAGCCATCGTTTATGGCGACCGAACCCACCGCTTACACCCCGGCAGACAAAGGGCTGTGCAACTCCTCGTTCAGCCTTGTGAAAGCGTGCTGAGACAACGCTTTCTCCACTACCGCTCCGAACGAGCCAGTCGCCAAACCATCGAAGTCTTGGTTCGAGCACTCGAACTTCACGATGAATACACAGCCGGACACAGCGATTGGGTTAGCGTGTATGCACGGTTAATTGCGATCGGTTTAGGTTGGTCTCCGCGGCGAGTGGAGCGAGCAGGTCACGCAGGCTTACTCCATGATATTGGCAAAGTCCGACTCGACAGTTCCATGATCAACCATGCGGGGCCTTTAAGCGCCGAACAAAGAGCACATTTTGAGCAGCATCCGGTCATTGGAATGGAAATGTTGCGTCCTTTGGAATCGATGGCTGATCTCCTGCCCGCCGTCTATGGTCATCACGAACGATTCGAGGGAGGCGGATACCCAACGGGTGTCCCCAGTTCGACTCTTGGTGAACTTGCTCGTCTTACCTGTATCGCTGACTCTTACGACGCCATGACAAGCCATCGAGCCTATCGTCGAGCGCTCACGCACCAACGGGCATTGGGGGAACTCTGGCGTTGGTCTGGTCGTCAATTTGACCCCGATATTACCGGAGTCTTCGTCGCAACGATCAGTCTATTCAGACGGCTGGCTCTTCGCTGGTTGCAACAATCAATAACGGCGGGTCATCCCCTTGAAATCGATTGCATCGTCGATGAGGTCGAAACCATTTGTGCTGCCCAACTCCGGGAGGAAGAGATCCAGTACCCGAGTGATCAAGAACCGAGCAAGACCGCTCTTTTGGATACCCATGCCGTCGATGGTTACGCGATCTACCATGTCCTCAAAAGCATGCAGCCATCATTTGAAGACGGTATGAACAGACTCTTTCAGTGCCTGCAGCAGGGTCACGAAACGACAGAAGAACTCGAGTTGGCGATGGAGGCTCTGACCGATCGGCCCGACCATCGGATCACTCGTCTGATCATCGCCGCATGGGGGCAAAGGCACTGAATCCTGAAAGTCGATTACTAGGCGATTTGGAACGCCAAAGACAGCGTATGGGGCTCGAGTCGAGTGCTGTCCACAAGGTCCTTCCGGAGGCTCCTGTTTTAATGGTTGGGGCTCAACTCTCCTCAGCTTTTCGTCCTTTTGCTCGCGATCTAGCATCAAAGCTTGGACCTCCGAATGCGACAGACGAAGCGCTGGAGCGAATCGCCGAAACGATGCTTCTCGCTCAACCGGAACTCATGACCGAGCGGATCGAGGTTGAATCAAAGGCTGGTGTTCAAGCGTCGCCCGAAGGCTATTTGCTTTTAGAGGGTCCTTTGCTGCCAAAAGAAGGCTTAGCAACCCTGCTCAGAAAGCGCTGGTTGCGGCAGCGAGCCCCTCGAATCATCGCATTACCAGCACCCCTAGAAACAGAGATACTAAACATGAAGGGCTTGCAACTGGCGCTAATCCTTCACCCCAACGCCTCGCCGATTCCCGCCCGTGGCTTACAATGTCAGGGTACCGAGCGAACTTTAAGTCTCCATGGCGACGGTGATGTGATCGTCATCGACCGTGACCAAGAGAACATGATGCGACTTTGGCAACTCGTGGAGGACATCATCCACAACGGCGCACCCAAAGTGTTGCTTGCCAACAGGAGAGACTCTTTACTCAAAGGCCTTCTCGACTGGATGAACAATGCTGGGTAGGAGATTGCCGCCTATTTTAGGAGCCCTGTACATGGGATGGCTCGGTTGGATCCTACTCCTTCCAAACTTGGCTGCAGCGACTCCCCAAGTGGGTTTAGAGGTGGGTATTGGTCGCCTTGACGACCGCCTGCGTGTTCATGTTCGCCCCGACTTTAGACTCCTTTCAGAGCATCACTTGCTGCACCTTGCTGCACCCATCGAATTCTTTCCCAGTGATGTCAGTCTGCGAACCCAAGACTGGGATTCACTGACCGATTATACAGCACTCCTACAGGCCTTGAATTGGCAGTGGGGTGCACTGAAAGTGCGGGGCGGAAAATTACACCTGAGTACGGCTTCTGAGACGGTCGTGCAGCGCTACCCGATCGGGCATCACCCCAACCGACCAGGTTCTGCAATCTCCATACGCTTTCAAAACCATCGCTGGCGTAGTCACCTTGGACTGGCTCATCATTTCGCCCTTGCGAGTCTGGGTTACAGTCTTTGGCGGCCAAAATCACAGCAACCCGTCCAGCCCGAGTTGGCGCTGTCCTTGGCAGTTACGGACGACAGCCCGATCACAATGGGTACCGATGGCCGCATCGCCCTTGATCTCACCTTACCTTATCACGGCAACGGATTTGCTATCGCAGGATACGCCAGTGCGGTTGCAGGAATCGGCAGCGACCAGGATGGTGAATGGCGCGTACATGGCGGTTTACGCGGGGAGCATCGACTCGATCCCCACTGGCTTCGTTGGCGAATGGAACTACGTCACAGTCCAACGGGCTTAGTGGCCCAACCCTTCGATTCCATTTTCGGCATGCTCGAACCCAAGTCGCGCGCAGTCATCACCCCAAATTCAGGGCTTGGGTTTGCGGCGCAACTCCAATGGAGTGATCGTTTGCGGATTCGCTTCGCTCAAGATCCAGGGCTTCAACGAGCAGAAGCCCTTGCAACGATTCATCGAGGAAAGATCGTTCGGCTTTATTTTGGCACAGGCTGGATGGGTGAGATGGAGCACCCATTTCTATTGAGCGAGTGCCGTTGGAGTATCCAGAAGGGCGCAACGCTCTTTGCAAGAGCTCGGTTCTTGGAGCGCTCCATCGATGGAGTTGTTGTACGAGGCGTTCTGGATGGCATGATCGGTGTGAGTTGGGCACTTGCCCTGCAGCCAGGTAAGTAATTGCGAAATCACCTTCTCCTTCTGACGGCTTTGATCGCCACGTGGGCCCTTCAAGGAGGAACCGCCTGGAACCGCCCGGATGAAACGGCTCGTTCAAGGTTAATTCAGTCGCTCAAAGAACAAGTTCGCCCGAAAGATGAAATCGTCTTCTTACCCGAATGGGAGTGGGGCTGGGCTCATCGACTTTACGCAGTCCTTGAGGCGCCAACCCTTCGCCTGGGCCGAGAAGACCTGTATCGCCCCTATCGTGGGCTATGGGTCATCCAAGGACCAAATGCTGAGATGGTCTTCGATCACGTCGGCACCCTTGAGACAGATCAAGCCTTTGGTCCCTACCGCTTGGCTTACTTTGCTGGCGAGCCCCAGGCAGAACCTCTGCTGCAATCCATCGCTTGGGGAAACTGTCGCACCAACCGGCGCCGAAGCATCTGTCGGCAAAAACAAGGTGAACTCCGCCGAGGTGAAGTCATCTTTGATGGACGCTTTGCTCACGGCTACAAACTCAAATTGCCCCCAAACGGGAAAGCGACTCTGATCATCGATCCCAAAAACTCGAGCACGATCGTCGGTGGAATCGGGCACACGGATCATGGTGCACGACACGGTCAGGCGCCGGTCCAGTTGGCGATCCGGCAAGGCAGTGAATTGCTTTTTCGGTACGCCTACAAGCCACAAACAGGTCTGCGCCCCTTTCGCTTGCAACTGGACAACAAAAAGCCCTTACAATTCGAGTTCTCAACCACTGCGCCAGATCGTAATGAGATGGCACTCAGTCTGGGCCGCCAATGATCTCCCTGGACTCATTTGATCGACGACTCGCTTGGTGCCTGGGAATTGGTACCTTTATCCTCTTCTTCTTGGGCGCCGACAGCGTCGGCTTCACCCGAGACGAGGGTTACTATTTCAAAGCGGCTCGAGACTATGGTCGCTGGTTTGACCTGTTATTTTCCCAACCCAGCATGGCTTTCAGTCAAGCAAGTATCGACAGCAACTGGAGTTATAACCCCGAACATCCGGTCCTGATGAAGAGCCTTTTTGCACTGTCCGATCTCTTCTTTCATCGCTCCCTCGGCTGGCTCGACGGACCCACAGCGATGCGCTTACCCGGCATGGGGATGGCCGCTCTAGCCGTCGCGCTCACTTACCTTTTGGGACGGCAAATGTTCACTCGTGAGGTGGGTTTGCTCGCCGCCTTAATGCTGCTCTTTTCACCCCGATTTCATTACCATGGGCACATGGCATGCTTTGATTCGGCGGTCACCGCTGTCTGGGTCGCTGTCATTCTGGCTTACGTCAATCGAGGCGAGTCCATCTGGGGTCACGTACGCCTAGGACTGGTGTTTGGGTTGGCGATCGCAACCAAACATAATGCTCTTTTTCTTCCGATCGTGTTCGGCATCCATTGGCTGTTCTGTCAGCGAGATCGATTCATTCTAGCTCATGGAAAACTACGACTTCCCCCCATTCCATGGTGGGTGGTCTCCATGGGGATTCTAGGCCCCCTCGTCTTTCTAATGCATTGGCCTTACCTGTGGCCTGAACCCCTAGAACGCATCACTTGGTATCTCAGTTTTCACCTTCATCATGAGCACTATCCCGTGCGTTATTTCGGCGAGGGACTCTGGGATCCTCCATTTCCTCGGAGTTTTCCCTGGGTCATGTGGGCGATTACCCTTCCACTTGTTACGGTCGTGGCTGCCATCGCAGGCACCTTGACCCAGGCATGGAGTTGTTTCCAAGCCTTGTGGAACGGTGTCTGGGACCGAAAGGAACACGCCTTCTTACTGCTTCTCACGGCACTCTTTCCCGCCTTCCTCATCGCCGGCCCCAAAGTCCCCATTTTCGGCGGAACCAAACACTGGATGAACGGTTTACCCATTCTACTCATCATCGCCGCTGCTTGGACTTGGCCGGCAATCCTAAAACTTGCGGGAAATCGACGCTATCTCACGGGTGTTGTTTCTGCCTTTGTGTTGCTACCTGGTGCGGTGACGACCTGGCGTCATCACCCCCATGGAATCGGTAGTTACAGTGAACTTGCCGGTGGTATTCGAGGTGCCGCAAACCTCGGTATGGAGCGACAGTTTTGGGGGGGAGCAAGCCGTCAACTTCTCGATAAACTCAACAAGGAAGCAAAGCCCAACGCTCGCCTCTTTCTCGATCGTACCAATCTGGATGCCTTCAAAGCCTACCAAGAGACAGGACTCCTGCGCGCCGATCTACGCTTCGCTCGAGGTCCATCGAGAGCCGACTGGGGAATCAGCTTTCATCAACCGGATTCTGACTGGGTTATCAGTTACTTAAGGCAGTCTAGGTTCAAGCCGGTTGCGGCGGTTGAGGTGGAAGGGGTACCTATGGCGAGCCTGTTCAAGAAAGAACCATGAAATCAGCCCTCTACATCAGCAGTAACGAACAGTTCCGATCTCTGTTCGCAGGCGCTTTGAAGCCCCTTGGTTTTAAGGTGTTTCATTACGTCTACAACGCCGACAGCGCTTTACGGGCGATGAAGAGGCAAGATTACTCGGTCATTATCTTTCATGAAATTGCCCAGGGAAGACCCAAAGACCTTCTGCCTGTTGAGCGTCTGCGCAGCCAAACCAACGCCCCGATGGTTTTAGTTGGTTATCCCACGAATTTCTTTGAGCAAGTCAGGGCGTGGATCGCCGAAGAAGAGTCACTTCCACAACCCGATGGCGAAGAGCCATCAACTCCCCCGACCGAGAGTGAAGATGGATCGGCTGATTCCAGCGATGAACAGGTAGTGGACGAGGAAAACGAGGACCAAGAGGCGAACGATTCTGAAACGCCGAAATCGGCAACGGACGAAGACGAAGACGAAGACGAAGACGAAGACGAAGACGAAGACGAAGATCTCGAAGAACTGCCCATCGAAAAAGATATTTTTATCACGCCATCACCAATCAGTGCAGCCAACTTGGCCAGTACGGTTCGTGAAGCGGTCACCCCGGCTGATAACCCCTTGGTCGCGCGGTTGATGACCCTCCCGGGCTTTAAAGTCTTCTCGGAGCAAGCGCTGACCTATCTGATCAGCCATCTGAAAGCCATACAGCTTGCCGAGGATGAAGTGCTCTTCGAAGCAGGTCAGGTGGGTAAATCGATGTTTTTTGTTCTGACGGGAAAAGTCGATATCCGCATCGATGACGAAACGGTTGAAACCGTCGGAACCGGTGGAATCTTTGGCGAAATGGCGATGCTTGAAGGCGAACATCGGAGTGCCGACGCCGTGGCTTCGAGTGCGGCGCTGCTTCTAGAGGTCAGCAGCGACCAAGTCGAGAAGGGCGATCACGAATTTCGCTCGATTCTCTACGAGGTGCTCAGTCGCAACTTAGTTCGTCGGCTTCGAGAAACGAACCGCCGACTCTGGAGTCAGTCTTAACTGCTCTTTGCTGCGGTGACAGCAAGGACGATCGCTCCACCATCATGGGGTGGGCCGCCCACGAGAATCGTACTGCCCGGACGAACCTTCGCCTTCACCTTAAACTTCAAATCACGAATTGAGAGCCGGATTTTAAGGCTCCCATCTTTGGCAATACCCTTCGTCCGGACGTTCAGCCAACGGTTACCGGGAAACTCAAGAGCGACGGTCTCCCGAGAGAAGACCTGCTTTTGATGTCCGTCAAGTAGCTTAAAACTGCGATAATTTAACTGACCCAAATCCACCTTGAGATCCTGCAATCGAGGATCGACACCAGCACCATCCGAGCGCGCATGGATCACTCTTATTTGAAGCTGGAAGGCATCCGCGTCGAGGGCTTCCGCCTCGCCAAAACCAAAGAGCAACAACAGCGTCATGCCAGTCATGTAACTGAAGCTTCTCATCCTTCTTCCTCCGGTTTTTTGGGGGTCAACCAGATCATTTGGTTGTTACTCCCGGGAGCAACGTAGATCATGATGTCATAGTCATCGCCAGCATCTAGATCTTCGATTTCGACGGCACCTGCTGCCATCCGCGGCTGAGGCGAAGTGGCCTGGCTTTGTTCCAGTGCGGGTGTCGGGCTCAGCATATTTTGAGTTTCTTCTGCACCGCCACCGAGCCCCAGCCCAAAGACCAAAGCGAGACAAGCGGCAACAGCAACAGGCACTGGCCAACGCAAACGAAGACCCGTCAGAAACCGTTCGAGCAGTCCTTCCGATGCCTCTACATCGCCTGCATGAATCTCAGCCATCACCCGAGTCTTCAGCCCCAAGGGAGCCGGTGCGTCGAGAAGACTTCGAGTCTCCACTTGAATCGCCCGGGCTTCCGCCAACAAATCTTGGAGTTTCGTTTCCTGGCGCAGTCGAGCTTCAAAAGCTTCATGTTCTGCACCACTGAGTTCACCGTCCATGTAGAGATAGACGAGTTCCTGGTCATCGAAGGAGTTCATGCTCAGCCTCCTCTCCCATCATGTCGACCACCTGCTCTTTTAGTTTACGACGAGCATGAAACAACCGACTCATCACGGTACCTTTCGGAATCTCCATCAGTTCGGCGATTTCCTCGTAGCTCAAATCTTGAACCTCACGGAGCACAAGAATCTCCCGATGATTTTCACTGAGTTGATTCAAGGCGCTGTGGAGCACTTGGTGCATCTCAGCCCGATGGGTGTGCTCAACGCCGTCTGCTTCCTGCCGTGCAGTGTACCCCACACCGACTTCAGAGACTCGCCAACCCACCTCATCATTGAACTCACTGCTGGAACGACGCTTGTTCCGACGGTGTCGATCAATGTTTAAGTTCTTTAAAATGCGATAAACCCAAGTGTAGAAACTCGCGCCCCCCTGGAAACGGGGTAAAGCTTTCCAAGCGCGAACAAACACCTCCTGAGTCAGTTCCTGAGCCAGGTCTCCACTTCGGGTCAGTTGCAAGGCCACCGCGAAAATTCTCCGCTCATACTTCGAGACCAGTGTTTCAAATGCCTGATGGTCACCGGAGGCTGCTGCCCCCACCAAAGCCTGGTCATCCTCGGTAGACACAACAGCAACCGACGCCTTTGACGTTCATCATTTCAAGCTTATTCACAGGAAATTCATTCCTTACGCCCCTGGCGAGCAAGGCCCGCTTATGGCAGCCATCGAACACGACTTGGGGAACATCCTCAAGTCCCCTCGGTTTTGCCGAAAACAGATTGAATGACAATGTCCACTTCGAAAGACAGGTTGAACACATGGCTTGAACGTCAAGTTCGTCGAGTCCGCTCGGCGAGACGTTGGGCATTTACAGCAAGTTCTGGACTCATGATCAGCATGATCCTAGCGGCGCTTGCCTGGCTTCCTCTCTCGTGGCTCCCGTCACAGGATATTCTCTTTGGCCTCGGTTTCAGCGGTTGCGTCGCTTGGATCATATTAGCCATTTGGCTACGACCGACACCCCACGCTGTGCTCGACCAGATCGAAAGGGATCAAGGGGTAACTGCTCAACAAATGGCTGCCTTGCGACTGGCACGGGGAGGACAACGACTCGGCAGTGAAACGGCAGCAAAGATTGCCCAGAAGCAAGCCCTTGCCGAACTTTCACCGCAACCGGAACTCGGGGTTCTGACCCAAGGGCCACGGCGACTCGCTGGCTACCTTGCGGTCGTAGCACTCGTGATCGCAGCCCCCTCGATATGGCGTCTGCAACAAAGATTACCGAATCTACAGACCGCCCTTGAAGCGGCGGCTCAGCAAGATGATGCTCCCATTCTCGCCCAGGTGAGTAATCTCGACCTCACCTTAAACTTTCCGAGCTATTTACAACGTGACTCGCTTCATCTGAAAGGAAGCGATGGAGATCTCGAACTTCCCGCCGGAACTCGAGTTCAACTTCGAGCTCGACCCGAGACCCCCGGAAAAACTCAAGCTGCGGCTGTTCTTCTTGAGGGCCATCGAGTCGGTTTAACCGTGCGTCCTGATGGGTTTATCGAAGGCGAATTTCTCGTCCGTCGGAGCGGTTACTATCGACTTGCGTTGACCGTAGAAGATCAAGAGTTGGTCGAGGCGAAAGGGCATCGACTTTCGGTCATTCCAGATCACCCGCCCAAAGTAGAGCGGCTGTTTCCAAAGGAACGAGCGGAACTCGACCGTCCTGGCCTTGTCGAATATCTTTTCAACGCCGACGACGATCACGGTATCAAAGGGGTCTTTCTCGTGTACCGCTTAGAGGGCGAGGCGGACGAGCAACGAAAAGCCCTGGGAGCACAAGGGGAACGTCTACCCTCAGGAGCCTATCTCTCCCGCATGCGGCGGCGTGGAAGCCTTGAGTTGGAAGCGCTGGGCATGAACCCAGGGGACGTTTTGCATTGGTGCATCGAGGTCGAAGACAACAACGATGTCACAGGTCCGGGAAAAGGCAGAAGTTCGTGGCATGAAATACGAATCTTTGACCCCAGTGGTCGAGAGGAAGAACTTCTCGATCGACTGGAAGCCTACCTGGGTACATTGGTTGATTCTCTGGCGCTCCTTCTGCCCCGAAAGTTATCACCTGAGCGCTGGAGTGAAGGTTTTCGTACCCACCTGAGCAAAGGCCGTACACTGGTTAAAGACCTATCCGACCGGAGGCTCAACCTCGACGCATTTTCCCGGGCGCTCAACGAAACCATAAAGCGGCTGACGAAAGCTCAAGCAGGTTACGCTGCAGGGCGTCGAAGCCACGCAGCGATGGAAGACCGATTAGAACGGGATTTGCTGTATTTAGATGACCTTTTATCAAAACGTCGCCTGCAACAAATCAGCGAGTATCAGCGCCAACTGTCACAGGAACGGCAAGCGCTATCAAAGATGATGGAAGCCTACCGAGACAGCCCAAAAGACCCCGAACTCAAGCGGCAGATCCTCGCCAGCATTCAGAGCATGCGCAGACGGCTCGAAAAGATCGCTGCTAGGATGGCGAAGTTGCAACGGAAGGTGGGTCGGCAACACCTGAATACCGATGCAATGAAAGAAAAGAACGTCGGAGGGGAGTTGGATCGCCTCGAAGAACTGGTGCGAGCCGGCAAAGTAGAAGAGGCGATGGATGCGCTCAAAGCGATGAGCGAAAGCCTGACGGAACTCAACAAACAAGTCGATGAAGCCGGCAAGCAATTCGGCGGCAAAGAGTGGCGTGAACTGAAAGAAAAAGCCGACGACATCAAACAAGAGCTGGCGTGGCTGAAGGACAATCAAGAGCGTGCTCGAAGCCAGCTCAGCCAAGTTCGTAAAGCACAAGATCAACGGCGCCTGGAAGCCATGGGCAATGACCTCAAAACGTGGCGGAAGAATTTGCAGAACAAGCTCTCGGAAGCGCGGGGGGCTTTGGAACAAATCGCCCATGATTCCTCTTGGATGAAGAACCTAAAGGAGCAAGCACAACAACAATTGAACGAAGCCGACGACGCCCTGGCTGCCGATGCGCTGCCGGAAGCTGCTCAAGCAACAAACGGCGCCCAAGACGCCATCGAACGTCTTGATTGGGCGATCGACAACATGAACTCACCGAAGGAAAAACGGCGAGCCATGGGGCAAAAAATGAAAGCGACACGACTGACAAAAGAGGTGACCGACGAACTTGAGCGAGTGTTGCAAAAAAACAGTCAACCCAGTCGCGCAGAACGACGAGCGATGGAAGCGATCGATGGAACTCAGAAAGAGCTTAGTGAACGCATGAATCGATTGGCGGGGAAAATGGCAAAGCTGAATGAGATGGCACCGGTGGTTGGTGACGAAAGCCGTGAGGCGCTGAAAAAGGCCCAGGGGTCATCGGGGCAAGCAAGCCAGCAGTTGCAACGTCATCAGAGCCTACAAGCTGATGGGCACCAAGGCGAAGTCCTCAAAGCCTTGGGGGAATTGAGCGAACAACTCGAAGCCAGTGGAGGAGGAGGTCAAGGCAGCGGCATGATGAATCCCTTTGGCAACAAGGGTGCGGGGAAACAAGGCGGCAAGCCCGGTGGCCCACAGAGTGCACAGGGCAACAGAGATCGCGTGGAGATTCCGAAAGGGGAAGGTTTTGAAGTCCCAGGCGCGTGGCGAGAGGAGATCCTTGAGGCTTGGCGAGAAGGTGTTCCGGGAGACCACCAAGAAAGTGTCAACGAGTATTACGAGGAGTTGGTCCGATGAAACCTTTCCTTATCATGATCACGCTGAGCTTGCCGTCTGTCAGTTTCGGTGGCGTTGAGAACAGAGTTCACCAACTTCTCAATCAGTGGCGAACCGCTGAAGCGGCAAAGGAAGCAGAAGCACTCCTGGCCACAATGCCTGATCTTCCAGCGATCCAAGAGGCCGCTGCTCGGGTCAAATTCTTCCAAGGTCGTTATGAGGACGCACTGGATTTACTCCGTCGGGCGCGAGCCGCGGCAAAACGAGACAGCCCTCTGCTGCCCTTGATTCAGGCGACATACGAAGAGACTCGGGATCATGTGGCTTATGCTGGCAAGCATTTCACCGTCCATGTTCCACCCGGTCCTGATCAGGTTCTGGCGGACTATCTCATCGAAGCTCTTGAAGAGGCACTCGCTCGTCATGGTCCCCGGTTCGGGGTGACTGTGAAGGAGCCAATCCGAGTGGAAGTGTATCCAAGTCTCGAGAGTTTTGCTCGAATCAGTACGCTCAGTTTAGAGGCGATCAAAACATCCGGAACCATTGCACTGTGTAAATTTGATCGCCTGATGCTTGTGACACCAAGAGTCACACTGAGAGGGTACGACTGGCTCGACACAGCGAGTCACGAATTGATTCACCTGCTGATCTCTCGACGGAGTCACAACACGGTTCCCGTCTGGCTGCATGAAGGCCTTGCCAAATATCATGAAAGCGGCTGGCGAGGCGACTACGGCGAACCCCTTGCTCCGTACTCTGCTGAGCTTTTGGCGAAAGCGATTCAGAAAGACGAATTAATTAGTTTCGCTCGGATGAGTCCGTCCATGGCCTTATTACCGAGCCAAGAGGCAACAGCCACAGCTTTTGCCGAAGTGAAAACAGCGATCGAGTACATGCT
>MDTD01011695.1_pt1 | contig 17420 bp, 15 predicted proteins | sample 811221 | NCBI WGS metagenome assembly MDTD01 (sample SAMN05326646, study PRJNA326480) | marine metagenome | isolation source: seawater | place: Pacific Ocean: South West | collected 2011 | reverse complement strand
TCCCCGTACCCGGCCGCCCGGGCCACCGCCGAGACCGGCCGGCTGGTGGTCTCGATGAGGGTGCGCGCCACCTCCAGCCGGATGCGCGCCACCGCCTGGGCCGGCGTGCAGCCCACCTCGGCCCGGAACCGCCGCGAGAAGTTGCGCGGACTCATCGCTTCCCGGGCCGCCAGATCCTCCACCCGCAGCGGCCGCCGGACGTTGGCGCGGATCCATGCCAGCAACGGCGCGAATCGTCCGTCGGCAGCGGCGAGATCCTCCAGCGCGGAGAACTGGGACTGTCCGCCGGGGCGCTGGAAGTAGACGACGATTTCCCGCGCGGCGCGCCGCGCCACCTCACGGCCGCAGTCGTCGGCCACCAGCGCCAGCGCCAGATCGATGCCCGCCGACACCCCGGCCGAGGACCAGACGCGGCCGTCCCGCACCCAGATCCGATCCGGTTCCACCTCGAGGTCCGGATGACGCCGGGCCAGGGCGCCGGCGTGGCGCCAGTGGGTGGTCACCCGGCAACCGGTGATCAGGCCCGCCCGGGCCAGCAGAAACGCCCCGGTGCAGACGCTGGCGACCCGGCGGCAGCCCGACGCCCGGCTGCGCAGGAAGTCCAGCAGCCGGTCATCCAGGTCCGGCGCCCGGGTGCCTTCTCCGCCCGGCACCAGCAGCGTGTCCACGGACCCGACGCCGCGCGCCGGCAGGGTGTCCATGGAGACCCCGGCGGAGCTCGTCACCGGCCCGCCGTCGGGCGACACCAGGACGATCCGGTAACCCGGCGCGGGCCTGCCCGCCGCCCCGGCGGCGCCGTCGCCGGCCGCCTCGAACACCGCGACCGGGCCCGCCACGTCGAGGAGCTGGAACCCGCCGAACAGCGGGATGCACACCAGCCGTTCGGTCATGGCCGGACTCGACGGGACGCCGGGGTGGCGCCAGCGCCGGGATGGTTTGGCATTAAAAGAGGGATCACTGTCATTCGGGCCATATCTTCCCGAGCCAGAATGGCGGCGTCAATCACGTTCCCCAGGAGCCGCAGACATGACCCGAACCACCTTCGTCATCCCGGTCTACCCGGGCACGACCCATCTGGACTTTACCGCCCCCCACCAGTTCTTCGCCCGGGTGCCCGACGCCGAGGTCATCGTCGCCAGCCGCGCCGGCGGAACCCTCGAGTGTGACGGCCTGACCTTCGCCGGCCTGCCCCGGCTGGCCGACGTGGCGGCCTGCGACGTGCTCTGCGTGCCGGGCGGATTCGGCACCTTCGACGCCATTCTCGACGCCGACTTCCTCGCCGAGGTGCGCCGGCTGGCCGCCGCCGCGCGGTTCGTCACGTCGGTCTGCACCGGTTCGATCGTGCTCGCCGCCGCCGGCCTGCTAGACGGCCGGCGGGCGGCCTGTCACTGGTACTGGCGGGACGTGCTGGCGCGTTTTCCCGGCGTGACCGTGGACGCCGCGCGGGTGGTCCGGGACGGCCACGTCATCACCGGCGGCGGTGTCACCGCCGGGCTCGATCTGGCCATCGCCGTGGTCGCAGAGCTGGCCGGCGAAGACCGGGCCCGGGCGATCCAGCTCGGCCTGGAGTACGCGCCGGAACCGCCCTTCGAAGCCGGCCGGCCGGAACTCGCGGACGGGCCGACCCTCGATGCGGTGCGAACGGCGCTCAGCGCCCGGGACGCGACGGTCCGGGAGCGCGTCGACGCGTTTCTGGCCGGCCGGTAACGGCCGGCACGGCACTGCCACGGGCGCCGCCACCGGGGTAACATGGCGATCGACACTCGGGGGAGAGGTCCATGAAACTGCTGAAGATCGCCGTGATTCTCGGTCTGGTGTACGTCGGCGTCGTCGTCGCCTTCGAATCGCTGATCGGCTACTTCCAGCCCGCCGACCAGAGCACGCTGGTCATCACCACCTTCGACGACGACGGCACCGGCCACCAGCGCGTGGTCTCCCGGCTCGACAGCGACGGCCGCCTGTACGTCGCGGCCAACCACTGGCCCCGGGCCTGGTACCGCCAGGCGCTGGCGAACCCCCAGGTGCGGGTCGGCCAGGACGGCGCCGCGGCGCCCTACCTGGCCGTGCCGGTCAGCGACGAGGAACGCGCCCGGCTGTTCGAGGAGCATGCGCTGCCGCTGGTGGTGAAGATCCTCACCGGGTTTCCGCCGCGGCGGTTTCTGCGCCTCGACCCGGTGTGACGGCAGGCCGACGCCGCGGGCTCAGTCGCCGGTCTTGAGGCCGTGGCGTTCCCGGGCGCGCTCCCGGGCCTCCGGCGTCTTCCTGAGCATCACGTAGACCGCGCCCGTGCCGCCGTCCCGGCGGTCGGCGCTGTGCCAGGCGATCAGATCCGGCACCTGGGTGAGCCAGTGGGCGACATAGCTCTTGATGCGGGCCGGCGTGGCGCTGCGCTCGCCGCGCCCGTGCAGCACCAGCACCGTGCGCCAGCCCCTGCGCCTGGCCAAGTCCAGGAAGGCGAACAGCGCCTCGCGGGCCTCCTTCACCGTGTGGCGGTGCAGATCGAGGCGCCCGTCGATGGTGTAGCCACCCGCCTTCAGCTTGCCGAACACCTCGTGCTGGACGCCGTCCTTCTTCCAGGCGAGCACGTCCCTCGGCTGCACCGGCGGCACCTCCGCCAGGGTGAAGTAGTTGGGGTCGACGCCGTCCCGGGCGCGGCCTTCCGCCGCCTCCCGGCGCTCGAGCTGAGCCGGCGTGAGCTCGCGCCGCTCGGCCTCGGGCGCGACCCGCTTCTGGGGCAGCGGGACCACGTCGCTCATGGCTTCGCGGAACAGGTCGTCGGATTCGCGATCGTCCGTCATGGCGTCGGTCCTCGCGCGGTGGACCTCAGCCCACCGGAATGCTCGCGTACTGCGCGGAGCGCGTCCCCGGCACCGGCGCGTTGTGCGCCGCGTGGTAGGTGAACACACAGGACAGCTTGATGCGGTCGGTGGTGTTGCGGCCCGCGGCGTGGAACGCCTGGGCGTGGAACAGCAGCGCGTCTCCCGGCTCCAGCTCGACGTTGCGGGCGGTGGCGATCAGCGCCTGATTCTCCGGCAGCTCGGGCTTGAGGAATTTCGCATCGTCCAGCCGGTCGTGGGTGAAGGCCATGCGGTGGCTGCCCGGAATGATCTTCAACGCGCCGTTCTCCTCGGTTTCCCGGCCCAGGGCCAGCCACAGCGACACCAGCCCAGGCTGCTCGAAACGCCAGTAGCGGATGTCCTGGTGCCACAGGGTGACGCTGCTGTAGCCGGGCGCCTTGGTCATCACGCAGTTGTGATGACACTGGGACAGAAGCACCTGGTCGGTGTCCATCACCGCCCGCAGGCAGCGGCCCAGTTCCGGACCGACCACCACGGGCCGCAGCCGGGCGAAGCGCGAGTAGGCGTTGAGCAGCCGCCGGGGCGTGTCGCCGCCTGCGGCGCTGCGGCTGGCCGGCGAGCCCGGATAGCCGACGTCGGCCTCGAACTCCGCCGGCGCCAGCACCGGATTCAGGGACGCGGTCACGTCGGCCGCCACGGCGTCGCACACTTCCCGGCTGACGAAGCCGGGCAGCACCACGTAGCCGTCTTCCGCGAAGCGGGCGGCCGCGGCGGCGATGTCGTCGGGATGTCTGGACACGGTACTGCTGTTCATGACTTCAGCGCATCTGCTGGCGCACGGCCTTGAGCATCTTCTCGCCGTAGGGCGGCCGCAACCCGGCGAGCTCGGCGACGTTGACCTTGCTCTGGACGAACACGGACCTGGCGTGACTGAAGGCCCTGAAACCGTCCCGGCCATGGTAGGCGCCCATGCCCGACGGCCCCACCCCGCCGAACGGCAGGTCTTCCTGGGCCACGTGCATGACCACGTCGTTCACTGTGACGCCGCCCGAGGTCGTATGGTTCAACACCTGCCGCTCCTCGGCGCCGTCGCTGCCGAAGTAGTACAGGCCGAGCGGCCGCGGCTTGTCGTTGATGTAGCGGACCGTTTCCTCCACCGAGTCGTAGCCCTTGACCGGCAGCACCGGCCCGAAGATCTCGTCCTGCATCACCTGCAGGCCGTCGTCGGGGTCGACGATCAGCGTCGGCGGAATCTTGTGATGGGGCTGCTGGCGGAAGTCCTCGCCGGCGGGATTGATCTCCACCACCCGGGCCCCCGCGGATCTTGCCTCCTCGACGTAGCCGTTCAGCCGCTCGAAGTGCCGCTGGTTGATCACCGAGGTGTAGTCCGGGTTGTCCAGCAGCGTCGGGTACATCCGGGCCACCGAGCGCTCGCTGGCGGCGACGAACTCGTCGACCCGCTCCCGGGGCACGAACACGTAGTCCGGCGCCAGGCAGATCTGGCCGGCGTTCAGCATCTTGCCGGTCATGATGGAATCGGCGGTCTTCTGCAGGTCGGCGGAGCGGCCGATCACCACCGGCGACTTGCCCCCGAGCTCCAGGGTGACCGGCACGAGATTCTCGGCGGCCGCCCGCATGACGTGGCGCCCGATGGACGTCGCGCCGGTGAACAGCAGGTGGTCGAAGGGCAGGCCGGAGAAATCCGCGCCGGTCTGCGGGCCGCCGGTGATCACGGCGATCTCGGTCTCGTCGAAGGCCGTCGCGAAGATCTCGGCCATCACCGCCGAGGTCGCCGGCGTGTACTCGGACGGCTTGATCATGCAGCGGTTGCCCGCCGCCAGGATCCCGGCCAGCGGCGTGAAGGTCAGGTTGACCGGGAAGTTCCAGGGGCTGATGACCCCCACCACGCCCAGGGGCTGATACTCGACCCGGGCTTTGGCCCCGAGCAGGTTGAGGGGAAACGGGCCGACCTTGCGCTTCTCGGGCCGCATCCAGAGCTCGAGATGCTTCTGAGCGTGACGCAGCGGGCCGATGGAGCTGGCGACGTCGGTGAACAGGGACTGATGCTCACTGCGGTGGCCGAAGTCGGCGGACATGGCGTCCACCAGCCGCTGCTGATGGGTCTTCAGCAGGCCGACGGCGCGTTCCAGACGGTCACGCCGGGTGGCGGCGTCGACCACGCCCTCCTCCAGATAGCTGCGGCGCTGGCGGTCGAGCACGTCGAGCATGTGATCGCGTGGGGTTTCGTCCATGGCGTTCTCCAGGGCAGGCCCGATGACGGCTCGATGATACCGCACCCGGGCGTCTGCACGCCGTGGAGAACCGGGTGGCGGATCCCGCGCCGGAGGCGGTCAGGCCGAGGCGTCCCCGCCGACACTGGCAATTTTCTGGACGGGTTCCGCCGGCAACCAGCGCCCCAGGGTCGCGGCGAGGTCGTCCTGCCGCACGGGCTTGGCCAGATAGTCGTCCATGCCCGCCGCCAGGCAGTCCGAGCGGTCCTGATGCATGGCGTTGGCCGTCATGGCGATGATCGGGGTCCGGGGCCGTCCCTGCTCCCGTTCCAGGTCGCGGATGCGCCGCGACGCCTCGAGCCCGTCCAGCCGCGGCATCTGGCAGTCCATGACCACGGCCGCGTAGTCGAAGTGGCGCCAGAGGTCGACCGCCTCTTCGCCGTCTGCCGCGACGTCGATCCGGTAGCCCAGCTTCTCGAGCATGCGCACGGCCACCTTCTGATTGATGGCGTTGTCCTCCGCGAGCAGCACCCGCCGGGCCCCGCCGCCGTAGGGGGCCGGCCCACGGCGCTCCGGCGCCGGCCGGGGGCCGGCCGCCTGGGCCCCATCGCCGCCTCCGAGGCCCGCGGCGGCGGGGGGATCCCGCCGGCCGGCGGACGCCGCCGGCGCCGCGTCCAGGGTCATGGCCAGATCCCTGAGAAGCTGGTCCGGCATGAGCGGGCGCACCAGGCAGCGGTCGACCGCCCGGCTCTCGTCCACGCCGCGGAAGTCCGCCGCGCACATCAGCACCAGCTTCACGTCGGCCCAGGTCGAGTCGATGCGGATCAGCTCGCACAGCAGCAGACCGTCCATGTTCGGCATCTGGTCGTCGATCAGCGCCATGTCGAAGCTGCCGCCCTCGAGCTCGGTCAGCGCCTCGGGGCCGGAACCCGCCGTGACCACGGTCATGCCCGCGCCGCGCAGGTAGCCGGCCAGCACGTCACGCCCCCGGGCGTTGTCGTCGACCAGCAGTAGCCGCCGTCCGGCGAGCTGCGGCGGCGCCTGGGGCGCCGGGCCCACGTCGGCGCAAGGCAGCTCGAGACTGAAGCGGAACGTCGAGCCGACCCCCGGCTCGCTGTCGAGGCCGATCTCGCCGCCCATCAGCTCGACCAGCCGGCGGCTGATGGCCAGGCCCAGCCCGGTGCCGCCGAAACGCCGGGTGGTGGAGGCGTCCGCCTGGGTGAACGGCTCGAAGAGCTGGCTGCGGGCGCCCGCGTCGATGCCGGGGCCGGTGTCCTCGACGGCGATCTGCAGGCGGGCGCGCGGGCCGTCGCCCGGCGTTCCCGGCAGGACCTCGCCCGACACCGAGACCAGCACGTGGCCACGCTCGGTGAACTTCAGGGCATTGCCGACCAGGTTCATCAGCACCTGCCGGACACGGCCCTGGTCACCCACCAGCCGGGACGGCAGCGCCAGCGGATAGTCGATGTAGACGTCCACCGGGTTGCGGCGCCGGCCCAGCAGGTCCACCACGTCGCGGATGGCGACACGCAGGTCGAACGGGGTCGCGTCGACCTTCAGGCGGCCCGAGCCGGCGCGGGAGAAATCCAGGATGTCGTTGATGATGGTGAGCAGCGATTCGCCGGAATTGCGGATGAGCTGGGCGGTCTCCCGCTGCTGGGGCGTCAGGTCCATGTCCATGAGGAGCTGGGTCATGCCCAGCACGCCGTTCATGGGCGTGCGGATCTCGTGGCTCATCGTGGCGAGGAACTCGTCCTTGGCGCGGGTGGCGGCCTCCGATTCCGCGATGGCCGCGCGCAGCCGGCCTTCGGCCTGCTTGCGCTCGGACACGTCCCGGATCACCACGATGAATCGCTCGTCGGAGCGTATGTCCATGGTGCTGACCGCGAATTCCCCCGGACAGTCGCCGGCCGGGTCCGCCCCGGCCGGGCGCGCCAGCCGCGCCTCCCGGGGCTGGCGGTCCGCCAGGGCCGCCCAGTCCGCGCCGGCGTCGCTGTCGATCAGCGTCGACAGACTGCGGCCCACCAGGTCGTCGACGTCTTCGCCGAACATCTGCCGCGCCGCGGCGTTCACCGTGCACAGCCGGCCGTCGCCGTCGAGGGTGACGATGCCCTCGGCGATGTTGTCCAGCACCGCCCCGAGACGTTCCACGGAGTCCTGGAGCAGGGTTTCGGCCAGCTTGCGCCGGCTGATGTTGGACGCGAACCCGGATATCCGGAAGTGGTCGTCCTGGGCCACGCCGCGGCCCCGGAGCTGCAGCCACAGGTAGCTGCCGTCCGGCTTGGCGATCTGGAATTCCTCGTCGAACGGACGGCCGGTCTCGCTGCACGCCTGCAGCGCCCGGTAGACCCGCGGCGCGTGCGCGGGGTGGATGCGGGACATGACGTTGTCGATGTCCACCCGGACGTGGGCCCCCGTGCCGCCCTCGCCGCCGAACCAGCGGCGAAACACGTCGGACAGGAACAGCTTGCGCCGGGCCGGGTCGTAGTCGAACAGCGCGTCGTTGCTGCCCGCCACCGCGAGCTGCAGGCGCTCCTCGGACCGCCGCAGCTCCGCCTGCTGGCCTTCGGCGCGGCGCGCCATCGGGTCCAGCACGAAGCGCGCCAGACCGGCCGCCGCCGCGCCGGCGAACGCCAGCATCGCCGTCAGGGCGGTGAAGGCGAACGCCCCCAGGGAAGCGTGGCCCCGGTCCGGTTCGGTCAGGGCGACCCTGAGGGTCCAGCCACGCGCCGGCAGCGGGCGCTCGAACCAGCGCACGCCGGCGGCCGGCGCAGCCGCAGCGCCCGTCACCGCCAGGCGGCGGCCGGAGTCGCCGTGCAGCAGTTCCGCCGCGGCGACGTCCACGGGCAGGTCCAGGGCCCGCGCCAGCAGTGCCGACGCCGGCGTGTCCGCCTCGGTGCCCGCGAGCACGGCGGCCACAAGATCGGCGCGCTCGGCCAGGCGGCGCTCGACGTCCCGATCGCTGAGCTGCAGGTAGACGCTGGCAATGACCGCGCACAGCAGGCCGCAACCCGCCAGGAGCACCCAGGCGAGACGGGACGCCGGTGTCGTCGTCCCCGTCACCGGTACTGCGCGATCGCGATTCTCATTGCCTAAGAATAGACGCCGGCGGTCAGGCCGACAGGTGCCGTTCGAGAACGGGTTCGCCGTTTACGTCGACGCGCAGCGCCCCCGTGCTGGCCCAGTAGCGCGCCTCCACGTAGTGGTGCTCCTCCCACTCGAGCTCCACGTTGGTCCAGACGTACTGGGGCTCCCGCTCGCCCCTGGGACGGCGCTTGCGCAGACAGTTGTCGAGATAGAGCTCCAGCGCGCCGTCGTCGGCGAGGCGGATCTGGAAGGACTTGTGGCGATGCTGAAAATCGACGGCCTGGGTCACGGGCGGCTCGCAGGATCGGAAAGAGCCGTATGCTTGCCGATACGCCCGCCGCGGTCAAAGCCGCGGCCGGCCGCGGGCTCAGAACAGGCCGAGCTGGCGGTACCCGGGCGGCCGGAACAGGTCCGTCCGCAGGGGCCGGCGGTCGCCGGTGGTCAGCCCGTGACGCCGCGCCGCCGCGGCGAACCGGCGGCCGATGAGTTCCGCCATGGCGCCGCTGCCGCGCATGCGCTCGCCCCAGGCGCTGTCGTAGGCCTTGCCGCCGCGCATCTGCTGTATCGCGCCCATCACCCGCCGGGCCTTCAGCGGATAGTGGGCCTCCAGCCATTCCTCGAACAGCGCCCTCACCTCCAGCGGCAGCCGCAGCAGGATGTAGCCCGCGTCCGTGGCGCCCGCCTCGGCCACGGCGGCCAGAATGGCCTCGATCTCCTGGTCGTTCACGAACGGAATCACCGGCGCCACCATCACGCCGGTGGGGACGCCTGCCGCCGACAGCTCGCGGATCATCTTCAGCCGGGCCGCGGAGGCGCTGGCACGGGGCTCCAGCCGCCCCTTGAGGACGTCGTCCAGGGTCGTGACGCTCACCGCGACCCGCGCGAGCCCGAGCCCGGCCAGCTCGGTGAGCAGGTCGAGGTCGCGCAGCACCAGCCGGCCCTTGGTGACGATGCTGACCGGATGGCGGTGCTCCAGCAGCACTTCGAGAATCGTCCGGGTGACGCGCCGCTCCGCTTCCGCCGGCTGGTAGGGATCCGTGTTGGTGCCCATGGCGATGGTGGCGCAGCGATAGCCGGGCTTGCCAAGCTCGGCGGTCAACGCCTCGCGGACGCCGGTCTTGTAGAAGATGCGCGTCTCGAAATCGATGCCGGGGGAGAGGTCGAGGTAGGCGTGGGTGGGCCGCGCGAAGCAGTACACGCAGCCGTGCTCGCAGCCTTTGTACGGATTGATCGAGCGGTCGAACGGAATGTCCGGCGACTGGTTGCGGGTGATGAGCGTGCGGGTGCGGTCGGCGTACAGCTCCGTCGCCGGGCCGCTGCGGGCGTCGTCCGGATCCTGCGGCGCCGACCAGCCGTCCGCTTCGGCGACGCTGTGAACCGCGAGGAACCGGCTGGCCCGGTTGCTGGTGGCGCCCCGGCCTTTGATGGCAGAGCCGCTGCTCTTCATCGCGGGGCCGCTGCTCTTCATCACGGGGCCGCTGCTCTTCATTGCGGAGCCGCTGCCCGGTGTCCGTGGCTGATCGTCGCCGGCCGCGGACCGGGCGGGGGCGTGATCGTCGAATCCGGGGGACTGAAAGCCGCGTTTCCGCATGCCGGAACGATAACTGTACATGTATACAGTATCAAGCCCATTGGGCGATCATTAGACTTGGTCGTTCTCTGGTGGACACCAGATATCAATGACAATAACGACGATCATGGGGGGACGGCGCGGGTTCCGCGCGCATCGCTGGCTGTGCGCGGCTGCCCTGACGGCCGCCGCAGGCTGCACCACCCTGCCGCAGAGCGACCCGGAACCGCCGGATGGCATGGCGGATCTGGAGATGCGTCTGCGCCTGGTTCAGACCGAGCTCGCCATGCTGCGGGGCACCCTGGCGGAGCGCGACGCCGAGCGGGAACGCAGTCTCGAGGCGTCCCGCGCCCTCGAGGAGAGCCTCGCCACCCTGCGGGCCGGTCTCGACGAGCTGCCGGGCCGGCTCGAGTCGCTGTGTCCCGAGCCGCCGGCCGCGGCCACCGTCAACGCCCAGTGCGAACCCGGCCCGGACGCCCAGCGGGTGGTGGTCAGCGGCGACAAGCTGGTGCTCGGTCAGGTCGAGCGGGTCTGGCTGGCGCCGCCCGAGGCGTTCCTCGAGGCCCGCATCGATCCCGGTTCCGACTCGAGCGCCCTGGACGTGGCCGAGGTGGTCGAGTTCGAACGGGACGGCAGCAAGTGGGTCCGCTTCGATCTCGTGCTGGAGGATCAGACCGCCACCATCGAGCGGGCCCTGAAGCGCTACGTGCGGCTGCCCGGCGTGTCCGGCGCCGCCGGACGGCGCCCGGCCGTGGACCTGCGCGTGCAGATCGGCGACGTGCGCGAGCAGGTCGAAGTGGTGCTGACCGAGCTCGACGGCGACGAGCCGCTGCGCCTGGGCCGCAATTTCCTCACCGACGTGGCGCTGGTCGACGTGGCCAGGCACCACGTGCAGCCAGCGTTCCGGGCGCCGGAATAGCCGGGTTTCCATGACTCAGCGCGGACCGTTCCTGTTCTTCGTGATCGCCCTGTTCGCCGCCGGCGTCGGCACGGCGGCCTACCGGCATCAGAGCTACCACATCCCCTTTCTACCGGGCGCCCAGCAGACCGTGTGGCAGGTGGAGGCCCGGGTCGAGTACCTGGCCCAGGGCGGCTCGACCCAGGTGTACCTCACCCTGCCGCCGGAGCAGTCCGGCTTCCGGCTGCTCTCGGACAGCGAATCCAGCGCCTCCTCGGGCTTCGGCTTCGAGGTCTCCACCCAGGGTCAGCAGCGGCGCGCCCACTGGACCAAGCGCGTCGCCCGGGGCGAGCAGGTGCTGTTCTACAAGCTGGACCTGGTCGAGGACCCGGACTATCACATCGAACCGGCGCCCGCGGGGGACCCGGCCCTGCAGACCTGGGACGAGCCCTACCAGACCGCGGCGCTGCAGCTCCTGCAGTCGGTGATTCCCGTGTCGGCGGACCCGGCCTCCCTGGCCCAGCAGCTCTCCCTGGAAATGAACCGGGCCACCGCCAACCAGAACCTGAGCCTGCTGCTCGACCGCTACTCGCCGCCGGAGCTGATGGCCAGCCTGCTCAACGCCGCCGAGGTGCCGGCCCGCACCGTGCAGGTGCTCGAGCTCGAGGACGGCCGGCGGCGCCAGGGCCTGCGTGACCTGGTGCAGGTGTGGGACGACAACGTCTGGCGGCTGTTCGATCCCGCCACCGGCATGGTCGACGACGACCGGCTGCTGCTGTGGCAGACCTCCAGCCCGGCGGTGCTGGAAGTGCTCGGCGGCTCCCGCAGCCGCGTGTCGTTCAGCATCATCAGCCAGAGCCGGCCGGCGACGGCCCTGATGGACGAGAGCGCGCCGGGCTTCGACATCTCCCTGTACAACCTGCCGATCGCCGAGCAGGGCATGTTCAAGCTCATCATGCTGCTGCCGGTGGGCGCGCTGATGGTGGTGGTGATGCGCATCCTCGTGGGGCTCAAGACCTCGGGGACCTTCATGCCCGTGCTGATCGCGCTGGCGTTCCTGCAGACCGAGCTGGTGCCCGGCGTGGTGAGCTTCGTCGGGGTGGTGGCCTTCGGCCTGATGATCCGCTCGTATCTGTCGTCGCTGAACCTGCTGCTGGTCTCACGGATCGCCACGCTGGTGGTGATCGTCATCGGCATCATGACCCTGGTCACCCTGCTGAGTTACCAGTTCGGCGTCATGGGCGGCCTGACCATCACCTTCTTCCCGATGATCATCCTGGCCTGGACCATCGAGCGCATGTCGATCACCTGGGAGGAGCAGGGCCCCAGGGAAGTGGTGATCCAGGGGGGCGGCAGCCTGCTGGTGGCGGTGATCGCGTTCCTGATGATGGACCAGCAGCTCATCCGCCATCTGGCATTCAACTTTCCCGAGCTGAACCTGTGCGTTCTGGCGCTGATCATGCTGCTCGGCCGCTACACGGGCTACCGCCTGCTGGAGCTGCACCGGTTCGCGGTGTTCAACCGGTGATGTTCTCCCGCAAAGCCTGGATCTCGCCCTGGGCCCTGGCCCGCCGCGGCGTGCTGGGCATGAACCGGCGCAACATCGGCTACATCGCCCGCTACAACGACCGCAGCCGCTACCCGCTGGTGGACGACAAGCTGAAGACCAAGCTGGTGGCCCAGAAGGCCCGGTTGAACGTGCCGGATCTGCTGCACGTGGTGCGCACCCAGCACGAGATCGAGGTGATCGAACGGGAGATCGCCAATCTCGAGGAGTTCGTCATCAAGCCGGCCCAGGGCAGCGGCGGCAAGGGCATCCTGGTGATCGTCGGCCGGGACGGCGACCAGTTCGTGAAGAGCAGCGGCGCCCGCATCGCCCTGAACGACGTCAAGCGGCACGTCACCAACATCCTGAGCGGGCTGCACTCCCTCGGCGGCAAGCAGGACGTCGCCATCATCGAGAGCCTGGTGAAGGTGAGCCCGCTGTTCCGCTCGGTGTCCCACGAGGGCGTGCCGGACATCCGCATCGTGGTGTTCCGCGGCTATCCCGTGATGGGCATGCTGCGGCTCGCCACCCACGCCTCCGACGGCAAGGCGAATCTGCACCAGGGCGCCGTCGGGGTGGGCATCGACATCGGCACCGGCCGCTCCGTCGCCGCCGTGCAGAACAACCGGCTGATCGACCGCCACCCGGACACCGGCGCGGACCTGAACGGCCTCGAGATCCCCGACTGGCGGCAGATGCTGATCCTGGCGGCGCGCTGCTACGAGGTCACCAGCCTCGGCTACATGGGCTGCGACATGGTCATCGACGAGAGCCGGGGGCCGCTGCTGCTGGAAATGAACGCCCGGCCCGGCCTGTCCATCCAGATCGCCAACAACCAGGGCCTGGTGCCGCGGCTGCGCCACGTCGAGCAACTCGAGGACTACTACGTGACGGTGGAGGACCGGGTGACCTACGCCATGAACACCTTCACCTACTTTCCCGCCGAGGTGCGCCGCGCCCAGATCGCCGAGCTGGCGCCGGGCTGAACGCCCGCGTCCCGGCGCGGTGGTACCATCGGCGTCAGGCCAACCGGGGGGAGCGCCACCATGCCCTACATCGACCAGGGCGTCGTCCACGACGTGCGCTCGCTCTGCGAGCGCCAAGCCGAAACGGAGTTCGGCCGCTGACGCCCACATCATGGAGACCGCCGAGTTCCTGGCGGCCTTCGCCACGTCCAGCGTGAAGGATCACATCCTCGGCCTCGACGGCACCGCCCGGGTCGCCACCTCGGCGGACGAGCTCGACGCGGTGATGGCGAAGCAGCAGGACCCGGACTACCGGGCCCGGGACGCCGAGGAAATCATGCTGCGCAAGAACTGGGCGGCGACCGGCGCCCTGCTGAAGGAGGACCGGCCCGCGGCCCTGGATCTGATCGGCGTCGCCAGCCAGCTCGTGTTCAACACCTTCGTCAACGGCCACATGGCCGAGCTGGAGAAGCACAGTACCGACCTGGACCTGATCTACGGCGTGGCCGAGGCCCACAACCGGGCCATGCTGGACTTCTGCAGCGTCGACCGGCGCCTGCTGGCCACGGCGTACGTGCCCCTGGCCGACTTCGACCGCGCCCGGCGGACCGCCGAGGCGGCGATCCGCGACGGCTTCGCCGGCCTGCTGGTGCCGTCCCAGTGCCCGCGCACCCACTCGCCGAGCCACACCGGCCTGTTTCCGGTGTGGGCGGCCGCCGAGGAAGCCGGGCTGCCGATCCTGTTCCACGTCGGCGGCGGCGGCGAGCTGCTGGACCCGATGTACTTCCAGAACGGTCTGCCGATTCCGCCGGACTTTCACGGCGGCGCCGAGAACTTCCGCAGCGTCGACTACATGGCGATTCCCACGCCGGTGATGCAGACCCTGGCGACGCTGATCATCGACGGCATCCTCGAGCGGCACCCGACGCTGATGTTCGGCGTGATCGAGCAGGGCGCGTCCTGGCTGCCGGGCTGGATGCGCTATCTCGACAGCGCCCATGCCGCCTTCGTGAAGATGGAGGAGCGCCTGCAGGCGCTGTCGCTGAAGCCGTCGGACTACGTGCGGCGTCAGGTGCGGGCCACCCCCTACCCCGCCGAGGACGTGGGCTGGATCCTGCGGGAGGCGGGGCCGGACATTCCGCTGTTCTCCTCGGACTATCCCCACGTCGAGGGCGGCCGCAATCCGGTGAAGCGCTTCGAGACCACCCTGCGCGACGCCGCGTCGGACGATCGCGAGCGCTTCTACCGGCGCAACTTCGAGAGCCTGATGGGGCCGGCCCTGGCGGTCTGAACCGCCCGCCGCCGTGCCGGTCTACGGCGGCGGGGCCTTCAGCCAGTCGAGGATCCGCACGCTCTCCTCCCGCGGGTAGGTGTGGCTCAGATCGTCGATCTCCCGGTAGGTGACCCGCGCGCCGGCGGCGGTGAGCGCATCCCGCGCCAGCCTGGCCGTGTCCACCGGAAACATCCAGTCCAGCGCCCCGTGCACCAGGTAGACCGGCAGGCCGGCCAGCCGGTCGCCGTCGGCCAGTTCGAGCAGCATGGGATGGAAGGTCGCCGAGATCGGCGCGAGGTGGGTGAACGGGCCGTCGCCGGCGAGGCCGGCCAGGTAGCTGAAGGTACCGCCGTCGGACATGCCGGTGAGCAGGATCCGCCCGGCGTCCACGGCCCACATCGAGCGCACGTGCTCGACCATGGCCCGCAGGTTCGCCGAGTCGGCTTCCGGGGACATCAGATCCCAGGTGTCGCCCCGGGAGGTGGGCGCGACGACGATGGCGCCGCGGCTGCGGGCCTCGCGCAGCCAGGACCAGAGGAACGTGCGGCCGTGGCCGCTGCCGCCGTGGAGCGCCACCACCAGCGGCACGGGCCCGGGCAGGTCGTCGAGGTTTTCCGGCACGTACAGGGAGAAGCCGCCGCGTTCCCGCGGGCCGTTGCCGGCGTGCATGACGCCGGTGTCCTGACGGGCCGGGTCGGCGCCCAGCAGCGACGCCTGAAAGGCCTCGTCGCCGCGCTGGGGATCGCACAGGTAGAACCGGTTCACCGGCGGCAGCATGAAGGCCACCGGATACAGCGCCTCCACCGCCAGGGTCAGGCGGCCGAGGGCCCGGTAGGCGCCCAGCACCGGATTGCTCCGCGCCAGGCTCGCCTCCAGGCCTTCGAAGGCGGCCAGCGCATGATTCGCAGCGGCCGTGACGGCGCCGCGGAAGTCCTGCAGATGGGCGGGCCAAGGCGCCTGCTCGAAGACCGCCAGGCCCTGGCGCAACGGCGGCTCGTAGCGGGCGACGCCGGCGACCAGCTCGGCCAGCTCCGGCGGATGCAGGTGACGGCCGGCCCCGGCCAGGGCTTCCAGCGCCGTGAGCAGCGGCGGCACCAGCGTCGTGACGGCATCCAGCAGCGGGTCGGTGTCGTCGGCCATGGCGTTCTCTGAAGATCGGACGGCCCACCATAGCACCGCGGCGAGCCGCGATCGCGCCGCCCGGCGCCGCCGCGAAGCGGTTGGCCGGCATCGACCGATTTGCATTAAAGTCTGTCGATGCCTGAACTCCACCCCAGCAACGAGGACGTCGGCGCCGTCATCGCCCTCGAGCACGAGGTCCGCGCCCTGACGCACCCGATGTTCAATCGCCCCCTGGTCAACCGCAATCCCGCCCTCGGGTTCGGCGACTGCCGCCAGGGACAGGAGGTATACGTCCCCGCATGAACGAATCCGTGAACCTGGCCGAGGAGCCCTACTACCTGCCGCTGGCCGACGAGATCACCATCTTCGAGGCCGCCTACGACGCCCGCCTGCCGGTGCTGCTGAAGGGCCCGACGGGCTGCGGCAAGACCCGCTTCGTCGAGCACATGACCTGGCGCCTGTTCCGGGACCGGGAGCGCAAGTCCGTGGAGGTGCCGCTGGTGACCATCTCCTGCCACGAGGATCTGACCGCCACCGACATGGTGGGCCGGTTCCTGCTGCAGGGCGACGACACGGTGTGGAGCGACGGCCCCCTGACCCGGGCGGTGCGCGCCGGCGCCATCTGCTACCTCGACGAGATCGTCGAGGCGCGCAAGGACACAACGGTGCTGATTCACTCCCTCACGGACCACCGCCGCCTGCTGTCCATCGAGAAGACCGGCGAGCTGCTGGCGGCGCATCCCGACTTCCTGCTGGTGATCTCCTACAACCCGGGCTACCAGAGCGTGCTGAAGGACCTGAAGCCGAGCACCCGCCAGCGCTTCGTCAGCCTGGCCTTCGATTACCCGGACCGGGAGCGGGAGGCCGAGATCATCGCCCACGAGTCCGGCGTCGACGCCGGCCAGGCGGAGCGCCTGGCGGTGATCGGCGAGAAGGTGCGCAACCTCCGCGAGCACGGCTTCGAGGAAGGCGTGAGCACGCGCCTGCTGGTGTACACCGGCGAGCTGATCCGGCGCGGCATCGCCGAGCGCCGGGCGGCCGAGATCGCCGTGATTCAGGCGGTCTCCGACGACGCCACGGTGCAGGACGCCATCGCCGACATCGTCGACACCGTGCTGCCGTGATCGAGCTGGCGCCCCTGGAGGAGCGCCTGGCGCTGTTCGCCGAAGGCATCGCCGGACGCTACTTCCACGTCAAACCCACCGGCGAGTTCGCCGGCCGGCGGCTGGTGCTGGCCGACGACCGGGCCGCCCTGGCCGGCGACACCGTGTACCTGCCGGAACAGCTCGACGGCCCCGACGCCACCGCCTACCGGGTGCTGACCCTGCAGCAGCTCTGCCACCGGGCGTTCGGCACCGGCGCCTTCCGCATGGAGGTTGCCGTCGCGCGCCTGCCCGGGCTCGGCGACCGGGACGCGCCGACCCTCGGCCACCGGGCCAGCGACTTCGAGCGCTTCTACCACCAGTTCCCCCGGCCGGCGCTGGCGAGCCGGCTGTTCCACCTGTGCGAACGCGTGCGCATCGACACCTTGATGGTCGCCGCCTACCCCGGCATCCGCCGGCACCTGGCACGCTGGCAGGCCCATCAGCTCGAGCGGCAGCCCCTGGAGCCGGCCTTCGACCTGCCCGGGGTGCTCACCGCCCTGGAACGCACGACCCTGGGCGAGGCGCCGGCGGCGGCCGTGGCCATGGACGGCACCGGCTGCGTCGAGCCCGCCGCGGCGGTGCTGGCCGGCGTGGCCCGGACGCCCGGCGACGTCTACGACGCGGCGGCCGCGGCCGTGTCCCTGTATCAGGCGCTCGCGCCGCTGATCGACCTGTCGGTGCCGGAGCTGGTGCTGCCCATGGAGGAGGAGTTCGGCGACCCGACGAGCTGGACCCAGCGGGAGGCGCGCCTCGAGGACTGGCGGGAGGATCTCGCCGTGCTCGAT
>MDTD01102764.1_pt1 | contig 17431 bp, 13 predicted proteins | sample 811221 | NCBI WGS metagenome assembly MDTD01 (sample SAMN05326646, study PRJNA326480) | marine metagenome | isolation source: seawater | place: Pacific Ocean: South West | collected 2011 | reverse complement strand
TTGAGTACTTCCCCGCCCTGAACGACCTGGAGCGCCTGCAACAGTACGATTATCCCGAACTGGAAAGCTACGACCTGCGCGACCGTCTGCTCTTCGTCCGCGAAGGCCGAACCAATTGCTTCGGCTGGATGGCCCTCAAAAGCAAAAAACACTGGTAAGATACATCTATTTTTGTTTACACATCATCCCCAGGCTATCAGAGTAACCACAATATTCACCCGATATAAACTCACACAAAACTTGCATATCTGGCAATAGCCATGAACGAAAAGCATAAATATTAGCATAGGAATGGAATCGAGTAGCGCGTTTATTCAGCCTAATATCTCATGTTAAACGCCATTATTAACGTCCAAGCCTTTGTTTTATATGAATCCGATTTATCACCAATCCCAAAATGAACATATTTAAAATAGCGCTATTGGTTCAATTTCTTTTACTGACCATATTATTGCCAAGAAGCAGATCATATTCTCATACCTTAACGAAGGTAGGCAATGACTTACGCACCCTAACAGTTAGATTCAATATTTACCTATTAGATTACGGTGTAAAGCCAAAATCCATTGATGATATAAGTATAAGTCTCGTTGATCCATGGAGAAATCAATATCAATTTTCTCCTAATGGCTTTTATTCCTTTGGACGCGATGGGAAAAGCGACACCATGGGAAATGACTATGATGATCTAAACTCATGGTCTTCTCCTAAAGACTGGTCCAGCAAGTATCAACTTATAACGATATATGATAATTATCTTATCTGGATCATATTTCTACTTCTATTTATTGGCCAATTTTCATTATATATTAAATTAAAGTTTAATGGTCATTCAAGAGAATCAGATAACCAAGTTATCTGAAGCCGGTAAAACATTCGAATTCAAAAGTACTGCATTCATCTATTTACATGCATGGGCAGAAAAGCAGGAAATCTAAATTACAAACCTCGATCTTTTCACAGATTCTCCTTAAAATAGAAAAAGGCCCCGCAATCGGAGTGATCACAGGACCTTTCTCTATACTGAACAGATCTTAGCGATTAATTTGAGGCCAGTCCCTCGCTGGGTTCAACAGCGCGGCTGAGGATCAAAAGGTTATCGATCAGGCCGACGAAGCCATTTTCCTTGCTGCCGAGGATGGGTTTGCAATTGCCAAATTCCCTGGCAAAGGGGATGGCGACCTCACTATCGAGGACTCCGTTGAGGTAAAGTCTGGCGGTGACATTGTCATAGGTGAGCCGGATCGTATTCCAGGCTTCGCGGACGAGTGGCCTTTCCGAGGTGAAGCGGCTTTCGGGTGAGACTTTGCCGTCACGGACAACGGTCAATCTGCCGTCGGCTTCCATCCAGATACTGAAAGCCGTGGTCCAGCCGGAGCGGGTCAGGATGGCCTGTTGACCGGTTGGTTCTCCCTGAGGGCGCAGATTGAGAGAGATGGTGCAGGCATCCTGAGGGTAGATCCGGCAGCGCATGGTCACGGCGGTTTTGCCATCCAGTTTCAGGCATTTACCGGAAAGACCATCATCAGACATCAAGGGGTCACCTTGAGGCCAGAAGAGGGATTTTGCCTGTTTAATGGACTTGTCACCAAGACTATCTTTGCCAATCTGATCGAAGGTCCACATCCCGCTCCTGAAGACTGCCGGATGAACGGGCACCCGGGTAAGTTCCGGGATCTGGAAGGGTGGGTTGGTCAGAAAACCGCTCCGTCCTGGCCTTCCGGTGGCTCCGGAGCTGGTTTCCAGATTGACTGCGGTCTGGATCACATGGGTCAGAACCGGCTCTGCAGGAGCATACGGGGCAAGGAAATCAGACTCAATGATCTTGCCATCTGTGGTCTCAATTCGGGCGTAGAAGATGTCGTTCTCATAGGCGTTGCGGGTTATGATCTGAGTATTAAAGGTCTTCTGATCCTTGAGGGGAGTGTTATCACACAGCCGAGGATCGATTTCCAGCAATACCAGCGACGCCTCGGAGCTGACCCGAATTTCTTCTGCGGTCAGCAAATCCTGGACAGTACAGCTCATGCTGGTGCCGCCGGTGGTCACCACGATCCGGCTTGCCTCAGAACCTGCAATGATTATATCAATCGGATACCAGGGGGCATTCTTCGATGTTTCCAGCTTCTGAGCATTCCAGCTGAAGGTTTCGCCCGGATACTGAAACTTGCGATAAGCAGCGACAATCTCCCCATCCTCAACACTCAGGTCGACATCTTTACGATTAAGGCTGAGGTGAAAGCCAAACATGGTGCGGTTGTCATCACCAAAGACCGCAATCGGCCGATCATTCCGATATAAGGTGGCGTTCCGGGCTTTGATACCATCAGGCAACGCGAGTTGCGCCGACAGTCGAGTGCCTTCCTGCTGAACTGACAGGGTTGGTACGACATCGGTAAAAAGGTGCGCCGGCGCTTTCACGGTGACCTGATTCTGCAGCCAGCCCATTTTCGGGAAAAAGGCCGGCAACCGGCAGGTCGTACTTCTGGGGAAGCGCAGGAAACGATGATGCGAGATCGTCACGCGCGGTACCAGTACAAACGATGAAGCCAGATCAGCCGTGGGGATATTCCACTCCACCACCCCCTGCTTTTCGAGGCTCAGTACCTTTTTGTCCAGCTTTCGGGCAACGCTCCCCCGGTGATCCAGAAGTTCGACCGACAGGCTGACCTTGCCACCCATTGCACATGGAAGAGCCAGGGCTTCCAGACGCCAGACCGTGCCTGCAATCTCTTCCCGATGATAGGCGAAGTAGATCCGTGGTTCCTCAGATGCCCAGGACTCTCCCCGCCACTCCCTGGTTTTGGCCTGCGTCAGTTCCCCGTTCATGCCAAATTCAAAAGACATCGGCATCAGGGGCGTTTCATCGTGATCATTCCAGGTGGTGAGGTGAATCCAGTCGGCCCGACTGGGGTCGATGGCATCCCAGCATTCAAGGACCTGATCAAAACCACGGTGAGGCTGATAGAAATCATTCCGCCCGTTCAGCCATGCTCCCAGGTAACCGGGATGGATCGTTGCCATCCAATTGATATCGTGATCGCTGGCGCTGTCTCGAAAGAGGCTGAATTTTTCCTCAATGCTCTGCCCGCTGATGCCATACTCGCCGAACGAATAAAGCATGTCGCACACTTTGGCATAGGGATCGATATCATCCCGGCCCGTCCGGGAAAAGCCACGGTTCATATTGCCGATGAGGAAGATCTCATGACCTTTAGCCTTGAGCTTGTCCCGGATCTCCTGCCATTCATCAGGCGAATGACAGAAGAAGGAATAGGTCGCAATCACCGCCCGTCCTTTGACTTTCGGGAAATTCGGATGGGAGCCGTAGGAATCCAGCATTCCTTTCAGTTCCTCTCCCTGCCGGTCCACACTGATGCAGACATCAAGGCAAGGCCCGACCAGGAAAGAGGTGCCTTCTGCTGCTTTGAGCATGGCCCCCATCTGATTCAGGTATCCACTTCGCCCTTTCTCTTTGGCCACAATATCCACAAAGAAGCCATTGAGGCCGCAAGCCTGCGCAATCTCAATCTCCCGCTGCAGGTCGAGCAGGGTGCTGCCTTCTGGGCGTTGCAACGGGAAATTGTAGTACTTGGAATATGCATTTGAGGCATTACTGGGATGGTGCCAGGCCGTGTAGTGCGCCCAGACCAGCTTGGGAAGATCCTCCTTAGCTGAAACAGACATTGCCATCATCAGTGCGGTAACACATAGCGTAATCAGTTTGACGGACACTACTTTCATTCGGTTCCTTTCCAAAGGACATCGCTGCTGTTGATTGTAAACTCTCCGCGCCGGGCCACATGCCCATCACCATAGGCGACATTTGCCGTGCCTGCATGCCGCAGATGGATATTGACTGCGGCCACAGCAGGTCCGGTCAGGAATTGATTGGACGAACTGGCGTTTGTGCCTTCATAATAGAGCTCGGTTGCATACAGCGTCTGCTCAGGAAGGGTATTTGCATTGCTGCGACGGTAGGGTTTTCCCCAGTTTGCGAAATGGAACCACTGATAGCTGAGCCCATAGTTACCACTGCCATACCAGAGTCCTTTATAGGAAGGGCACGTCATGATTTTCTTCATACCCTCGCCCGAACTGAGGAATTCCTGAGGCCACGATGGGTAATTTTTATCGGAAACCAGCCAGACCGCTGGCCTATGCGCGGAAGGCAGCCAGTCATCATAGCTATCCGTATAAAAGGTAATGCAGGTGGAAATCTGTTTCTGATTGTTCAGGCAACTGGCAGCACGCGCCGAATCCCGGGCCTGCGCCAGTGCAGGAAGGAGGAAAGATGCAAGAATGGCAATAATGGATACAACTACTAGTAGTTCAATCAAGGTGAAATGCGGTTTCTGATGTGGGTTGTTCAAGGGATTCATGGTAATCTCCAGTTTTATGATTTCTAGTTTTATATTTTCAGGCGTCATGCAATTACTCCGTTCCTTTCCAGATCGGTGCATTGCTGTTGGTAGAGATAGAACCGATTCTGTCAGCGTGGCCATCGCCGAAAGAAACATTGGCTTTATCAAGATGTCGAAAGCCGATATTATTGGCAGCCAGTACACTACCAGTCATAAATTGCTCGGATGCCAGGACATTGCTTCCTTCATAGTAAACATCTGTCGCATATAGTGTCTCTGCCGGAAGGGTGTTTTCATTGCTGCGGTGATAGGGCTTGTTCCAGTTGGCAAAGTGGAACCAATGGTAGCTGAGCCCGTAATTGCCGCTGCTGTACCATAGCGGTCTGTAAGTAGGGCAGTTGACGATGCTCTTCATGCTGTCACCTGCGCCGAAAAATTCCTGAGGCCAGGATGGATAATTTTCATTCCAGACCACCCAGACGGCAGGGCGATGAGTTGAGGGCAACCAGCCATCATGGGTATCGCCATAGAGAATGATAGCCGTACCGATCTGCTTCAGATTGTTCATGCAGGTCACCCCCCTGGCTGCTTCCCGGGCTTTGCTTACCGCAGGCAGGAGCAGAGAGGCCAGAACAGCTATGATCGCCACTACGACGAGCAGTTCAATCAAGGTGAAGGCATGGGATCTGGTACGTTGCTTCATGGTGGGTTGTCCTCTTTACAGGTTCTGCATGCAGGGACCTGTGGTGTTGCGAATCGTGAATCGTGGCACTGTCCTGATAACGGGATCAGCGATGATGGTATTCTCCATGCGCCGTTTCAAAAGCTTGAGAGCTTCTTTCATGGTTGCTTCATGGTCCCATTCTATCGAGGTGAAGGCAGGGCAGGATTTCTCAGCTTCCCATTCTGCGCCTGTTGCTACAATGCTCAGATCGCGGGGCAGAGATAATCCGGCGAGGGCTGCCGCCCATGCAACACTGCGCGCATGTTGCATGCCGTTGCAGATAATCGCGGTGGGATAATTCCTGGAAGCAAAAACAGTCTGCGCCCACTCATAGCCGTCCTGGATTTCCTGCCGTGGAGAGATGTGCTGAATCTCTGTCAGCCATTCATCGTTGATGTCCAGAGCATATTCCTGGCTGGCCTGCAAAATACAGGATCGGGCCTGTTCGTGAGGGGGGAATTTCAGGGGGCCTGTACAAAGGCCGATTGTCCGATGCCCCAGAGCCGCAAGATACTGAACCGCCTGGCGAATGCCGTATCCCATATCGGTCAGGACCGCAAAATCCCCTTTTTCCTCGACAATAACGTAAGGAATGTCGGTATGAGACCGCAACCACTTCCATATTCTATCGTCTACAGCCCCCGTCAGCAGGAGTCCCCCCACCAGTCCACCAGACATAATGTGAGGTATCCGCAAAGATTCCGGGTCGATACTGCAATCCACAAATTCAATCTGACCCCGCACCTCATGGCTGGTGCATTGGGTGGAAAAGGCGGTAACCAGGCCCTGAAAAAGTCCCGATCCTCCAACTGCATCCATACGCTCATTGACAATGAGACCGATATCCGAACAGTCCTTGCTCTTCAGCAGCTGTGCACCAATATGTGGCTGGTAGTTGAGATCCCGGGCGATGCGGGCAATCTCTTCTCGACGGGCATCACTGATACGGCCGGTACCATTCAAAGCCGCCGATACCGTCGGTATCGTCGTATTAGTCGCCTCTGCAATATCTTTAAGCGTGACGCGTTTTCCCATGATTCAGGATCTCGAAAGAAGGTTTTGCTTTAACGTTATTTCAACAGTATATAAACCCGGTCTTTCTATTGCAAGATCATCGCTGATATTTTTGCAAATTGCCCGGTCTGCCTGTTTTGATCGCGAAAAAGCTACTTTTAACCGCTTACCCCTTGAGTTGCCGGTCGATTTCTCCTATAACACATCAAAATTGATTTAATCAATCATAAAGGCGAGTTCCACACCTCCATGCAGGATAACCGACAGATCAAAGCGGATCAGATTCTGGACCAGGTCAAGAGCTGGATTCGGTCCGGCGAAATTTCAATTGGCGACAAGCTCCCCTCAGAGCGTGCTCTGGGGCGGCAGTTTGGCGTCAGTGTCCCCACCATTAATAAGGCGATGGCCCGGCTGGAAGACCTGGGTATTGTCACCCGGACCGCAGGCCGTGGTACCCATGTTACCAACATGCCTCCCCTGGATGCAATTGCCGTAATCTGCGACCTGGTCCACTTTCGCGGGGATGCCCCCCTTCATGCCGCCGATCCGGTGATGGAAGGGCTGGAACAGGCTGCCGAGGCTCAATCTCTGACTTCACATTTTCTGATTGGCCGCGGCAATACCACGGAGCAATTCATTCATTCTCTTGGGGCCATGTCCGGCATCTGGAATGCGATACAAGGCGTAGTAGCCTGGGGCTGGCGACCCGGTATGGAAGATTGGTTTACCAGCAAGGGCATTCATCTGGTGACCATTTCGTCTGAAGACCAGGGCAAGCACCAGATCCTTTTCGACTATCGCAAACTAGGCAGCATGGCAGCCGATTTCCTGGCCACCCGCTGTGAAAAAGGCATTGCGATCATTCAGAATGAGGGGATGGGTCACAACCCATGGAATAATCCCTTACCCCATTTCGATAAACGTCTCCGTGAGCGGGGATATCAGGGGCCATGCCCGTTTGCCAGCGGCAAGCCGGGGCAGATGTCCGGGTATCGTGCCGGTGAGCGACTGGCCAGCCAGCTGAACACCTGTGACGGGGTCTTTATCACCAATGACCTGATGGCATCCGGTTTCTGTGAGTGGCTGAGTGATCATCCTAATTGCCTGAGTCCAGACGCAGTGATCATTACCCACGCCAACCGTGGCCTCACCTTCAATATCCCGGATCATGTGGTCAAACTGGAATTTGACCTCAGGAATCTTTGTGCTCAGGCCATCAATCACCTTTCCGACCTGATTTATGGTCGCACCCATGATGAAAAAACACGTATCTGGATTGAACCGGATCTGATTAGAAACCGGAAGAATCCTTGACCTCATCCCCAGTCACGCACAAAACAGAAGGAGGGTTTATTGCTGCTGAGATGATTCCCACCTGCATAAACTGCAACCATGTACCACCCCAAAAGCAGAGGTTCTCCCCCATGAATTCTCTTGTCGTGAAATTCATTATTCTAAATCTTGCAATGCTATCATGGATGGCCCACGCCGTTCCCATCGATTTTTATCAGCAGAGCATCAGCAGTTATGCAGGTCAGGATTACGATAATGGCATCCAGATATTGGATGGAGGAACAACGCTCTATCTGACTGGCAACACCTGGAAGAAGATTGCATTTCCCTACACCATTAAGACTGACACCATCCTGGAGTTTTCGTTTGCAAGCAGTGCTGAAGGTGAAATCCATGCTATTGGCTTTGATACCGACAATAGCCTGAGTGCCAATCGGTTGTTTCAGCTCTATGGCACTCAGCCGTATGGGATTCAAGACTTTGCCGATTACTCCGAAGATGGGGTCGTCCATTACAAGATTCCCGTCGGCCAGCACTTTGTGGGGCAGATGGCTTACATGACCTTCAGTAATGATAATGATACGGGACCGCTCGGCAACAACAGCTCCTTCCAGAACGTCCGCATCTATGAAGCCTCCTCACTGCAAAATGCCGATGGTTCGCTCCGTCGAGCAGTCTGGACCCATTACACAGGTTGGCACTTTGCTCCAAATGCAGACTTTGAACTATCCAAGTACTATGATTTTCCCTCTCTGCGACAGAAGGGACAAACAAATATCGATCTTGAAACCGAAATCGACCTAGCCATGAATCAGGGGATCGATGGCTTTTTTATTGATCTGGTTGCTTCGGCGACGGGAACAACTGGTTATCTGGGCCAGATGGAAGACCTACTCGAAGCAGCAGAGGGCAAATACTTTTTCGTCGGTCCATGCCTGGATGGAACATCATCCGACTGGACAAAGCAGACCGCTGATCTGATTGACATTATTGAACGGTTTGAATCCCATCCCAATCTGCCAAAAGTGGGAGACCGCTATGTGGTCTATACTTACTCTACGTCCGGTCGCACCCCTGCCGAGTGGCAGCAGATTCGCGATGGCGTGGAGCAGGCAGGTTACCCCCTCTATCTGATTGCGAATATCTCGTCGGGATATTCCACTCTTACTACCCAGAAATGCGACGACTATGGGGCGGTATTTGATATGCTGACCCATTGGCTTGAACATGGGCTTTCGGGTCAGAGCATTGCCGCCTGTTTTGATATTGCAGAATCCAGTGCCACGTCGGCCGGTATTGACTGGATGCCAGGCATCATTGATGGCTATCTGGGAGCCTGGTTTAACGGACGCAATAATTTCTATATCACCACCCGTGGATTCGATCAGGTGCTGGATTGCTATACGGGAGCGGAAAGCCTGAACGGGGACTGGTATCATCTCACCGCCTGGAATGATTTTGATGAGCGCATCCACGTACCGACCGTTTTTGACTTTGGACATGCCACCGATGAAATCAATCGTTGCCTGCTGGATAAATGGAAAGGCAATAGCTACGCCACCAATGAGCCGAAACTTTACTTTGCCTATCACCGTGAAGAACTGATCGGCACAGTATTGCGTCTGGAAGGGCTGGTCCTGCCGACAATAGGCGCATCTTCCATGACGGTGAATGGCCGTCTGAAGTCGAGCGAAGGTCAGACTCTGGTCTCGCTGGCGGCACAAACTCTGTCGCTGAGCACTACAGACTATGTGCGCACTGAATGGAATGTCTCAACCGCCGGCTTATCAGTTTCTCCAGCAGTCATTCCAGAAATCACCTGGACCATAAATGGAGTATCCAGAACCACAGACCTGCCGGCCGTTATATTGAAGACGGGTTGGATTCAGAATCAGGTCACCATGAATGTGGCCGTGGATGGGGTTGATTCTTCTGACGCGGCACTGCATATCGCGCAGGATGCGCATACCGTAACTGCTTATCTGGAAGTAGATTCTGCAGATCCGATTGTCTACGCCAGTCTCTGGCGTAATGATCGCCCGGTTGCACTGTTGGAAGAGGAAAACGGCGACGAAGACGGATTGCCGGAGTTGCATCTCTTTTTTGAACCGGGAAATAATACCAGTTTTTCAGTGTCATTGTCCGAAGGAGAATTTCTGTTGGCCCGACGCAAGTGGAGTGATGTGGATACCACCAATCTGCTGACTAACCCTCAGACCATGAATGTGTCCAACAATCCTTCCTATAAGTATACCCAGGCAGCTTTGCGAGCTCCAGCAGATGCAACTATAACCTTCCAGGTAACCGGTGTTGGAAGTATGACCCAGACCGTTGCAGAGCTGGTGAATGCCCGGATTGGGGCCATTGGATCGGCACTTCGCTGGCACCACACTGATTTTGATCCACGCCATCTGTGGCAGACACCGTTGTCCAAGACTACCGGAATCCTGCAGGGCAGCATCTACAGCCGTCCGAGTCGTGAGGACGATGTCTTCTATGCCCGTCTGGAAACCGCATCGGGAAAGACGCTGATGACCCCACCGATTGCACCTTTTGCAACGGATGCTACGACCATGAAGATCCTGAAAACGGCCCGTACACTTGAGACCTCATCTGCCGGGAACGGGCAACCCGGACTTACTGGTTTTCTGACGACCCCACCTGATACCACACCTTCTCTGATTAACGATACCGTTGATGACTCGGCAATCCGCGGTGGACTCTGGCGTTTCAATCATGATGGCTGGGATGATCTGGGGCTGATGACCATCCGTGATGCGCAGAAGCTGTCATGGGCTGGTGCCGACCAGTTGATCGTGACCCGGCAGGATGAAGACAAGTGCCTCATTCTGGATGGGACCGACCAGATACTGATGCGGTGCCGTTCCTACCCGCTGGGGACTGGAACTATAGCGTTCGACCTGAAGCCGGACAGCCTTGCGACTGCGGATCAGTCCATACTGATCAGGAGCGGCAGCCAGTCCGCGCTTTCGTTCTACCTTGCTTCAGGCAACCATCTGAAAATTACCCGTAGCGGAACTGACCTGACCACCCAGACCTATACCACCTCTGCAACCATACAAAGTGGTGCATGGACCCGGATTACCGCCTCTTTTGATGAAGAGGTCCTGAAGGTATGGTTCGACGGCACCCTGGTCGGTAGCGAGACCTGGCCAATTGCCCGGAATTATGGCAACTGCACCGCTGTGATCGGCAGCAGCTCAGCAGGCTTTGCAGGACAGATGGACAACCTGCTGCTGATGGGAGCCCCTCTGGAGCCCACCTCAGTCAATGATCTTATTGCCAACGGCAGGGATGTGGCAGCCAACGGCCTTCTGGCCACCTATACGCCAGAAACAGTTCTGTCGTACGGCAGCCAGGACCAACCCGCGGTCAGCACTGTCACCATTTCGTCCGAAGGCAAAGGGCTGCGGCTGACAGGCAACGCCTGGAAACGCGTCCCCATCCAGTACACCGTAACCCCAAACACCATGCTTGCAGTCACTATTGATATCACAGACCCTGGCGAAATCACTGGTGTAGGTGTCGACGTGGCATCTGTCAGTGTGGACTCTTTCCAGGTTGCGGGAACACAGTCCTGGATTGGTATTTTTGATGGTCCAGACGTACAGACAGGGGCACCGCAGACGATCCTGATTCCCATTGGCAGCTACTATACCGGCACAGCCAACAACCTGCATTTTATCCTCGACGATGATGCTGACGCCTCAGCTGATGTCACCTTCAGAAACCTGCGTCTCTTTGAGCAAGCACCTTAGTCAACAAGAACACCTTTGAATGAGGCTCAGCAACCCGGTGCCGAAATCAATCGGGTTGTTGAGCCTTTTCGTATTCCGTGAAGGTATAAAATCAATCTGGAGCTTACGGCAGGCGAGATTGACAGACCGGGAATCCCGTGCTTCATTGTGCGCTTGCCTGTCGTGGCCATTAGGACCCAACACCATTAGATGCAGAACGCTTTTTCCGCTGCGGAGACTCTTTCCTTGAATCCAGAGATACGCCAGACCTGTCTCGATTGCTTCACTGCAACCTTTCAGCAACCACCAGCCGTCATCGCCAGAGCACCGGGACGCCTCGAAGTCCTTGGAAATCATACCGACTACAATGAAGGTCTGGTCATCAGCTGCGCCGTCGATCGCAGCACCTGGTTCATGGCATCCCCTTCGCCAGACGACACGTTCAGAATCAAGCTTGCAGCCGACAACGACGAAACCACCTTTACCCTGGCCGATCTGGACAGCCCCATCAAGGGACATTGGAGCAACTACGTCAAGGGGGTCATCGTCGAGCTTCAGGCCCGTGGTCATCAGGTATCACCTTTCCAGGCTGTGCTCATGGGCGACGTACCACTGTCTGCCGGGATGAGCAGTTCAGCTGCTTTGGAAATGGCCGCCTGCCTGGCCATCGGCAAGCTCAATAATATCGACCTGCCGAAGCCGGAATGGGCTCGCATCGGGCAGGCATGTGAGAATAAATATGTCGGTGCCAACACCGGTCTTCTCGATCAGTTCACTTCCCTTATGGGCGAAGCCAATCAACTGGTCCGCATCGACTTCCGCACCCTTGAAACCTCGACCATTTCCTGCCCGGAGAATGCCGTATTTGTAGTGGCGAACAGCGGCGTGAAGCACGACCTGACCCTGGAATACAACGAGCGCCGTGAACGCTGTGAAGAAGCCGCACGCGACCTGAAGGTCAAAGCCCTGCGGGATGTCACTCCGCAGCAGCTCGAAGCCGGAAAGCCAACCTTGGATATCATGGCTTACCGCCGGGCCAAACATGTCGTGGGCGAATGTGATCGCGTCAATCGTGCCGCCGAAGCACTTGCGGATGAAGACCTGCCGACCTTCGGCCAGATCCTATTCGAGAGCCACGCCAGCTCCATTGATAATTTTGAAAACTCCTGTTCGGAGTTGGACATTCTCGTTGAAGCCTCCCGTTCGCTGCCTGGCTGTTATGGCGCACGCTTGAGCGGTGGTGGTTTTGGCGGCATCTCTATTCACCTTGTAGAAAAAGCGCAGGCTGACCTCTTCCAGCAACGCCTTGCTGAGGCTTTTAAAAGCCGGACCGGCAGGGAACTTCAAACCATGATCTGTCAGGTCGGCCAGGGAGCAGAAATCGATGTTTGACAATCTGACCGACAAACTGCAGGATACGTTTCGCAACCTGACAGGACGCGGAGCTCTGACCGATAAGAACATTCAGGATGCCATGCGGCAGGTGCGTCTTGCGCTGCTGGAAGCAGACGTCAATTACAAGACGGTCAAAGAGTTTATCGCCGAGGTTACCGAAGAGTGCCTGGGTGAAAAAGTACTCAAAAGTGTGACTCCAGGACAGCAGGCGATCAAGGTCGTCAATGATAAGCTGACCGAGCTGATGGGTGAAGCGAATGCCCCACTTGAGCTGAAAGATTCACCGGCATCACTGATGATGATTGGTCTGCACGGCAGCGGTAAAACCACGACGACGGCCAAACTGGCGAACCTGCTGCGCAAACAGCAGAACAAGCGCCCCCTTCTGGTGGCCTGCGACGTCTACCGTCCAGCTGCGATTGACCAGCTCGAATTTCTCGGTAAGCAGCTGGATATCCCGGTTTTCAGCGACCGCAACAGCAAGGATGTGCAGAAGATTGCTCTGCAAGCCAAGCAGGTTGCCCGTCGTGATGGCCATGATGTGATGATTCTTGACACCGCCGGTCGCCTGCAGATTGACGATGAACTGGTGCAGGAACTTGTTCGGGTCAAAGAAATCGTGCAGCCGGATGAAATCCTGCTGGTGGGCGATGCGGCACTGGGGCAGGAAGCGGTTTCGGTTGCCAGTCATTTTGATGATGCACTTTCGATTACGGGTATCGTCCTGACCAAGCTGGATGGCGATGCCCGTGGTGGTGCGGCACTTTCAATGCGCAAAGTCACTGGTAAACCGATCAAGTTCATCGGTATCGGCGAAAAGATTGAGGATCTTGAGCCGTTCTACCCTGATCGCATGGCCAGCCGTATTCTCGGTATGGGCGACGTGGTCAGTCTGGTTGAGAAAGCTGCTGAGTCGATCTCGATGGAAGAAGCCAAGCGTCTTGAAGAAAAGATGCTCAAGAACCAGTTTGACCTCAATGATTTTCTTAATCAGCTTTCACAGCTGCGTAAACTGGGTGGCATGTCTGCCGTGCTCAACATGATTCCGGGTGGTCGTCAACTCACTCAGGGTATGGATATCGACGAGGGTGTCCTGAAGCACGTGGAAGCGATCATCCACTCCATGACGCCCTATGAGCGTTCTCACCCGGATTGCCTGAACCAGATTTCACGGCGCAAGCGTATTTCAATTGGTTCAGGGCGTTCTCTGGTAGAAGTGCAGCAACTGCTCAAGCGCTTTGAAGTGATGCGTCAGATGATGTCCAAGGACGGAAAATTCGGACGCATGATGAGCGGTGGCGGGATGAACCCGTTCGGGCGTAAGGCAGGCGGTGGACAGAAGACCATCAGCCAGAAAGAAAAGAAGAAGCGCCGTAAAAAGGGCCGTCGCTAGATAAAGTTGACTGCTGCAGGTTTTAACGATCACGCATGCAACATTACGCCGATCGCGTGGTCATAGATGTTGCGTGCCACGGATCTTGCGTGGGCATAAAAATACCGCCAAAATGATGGCGGTTGAGCTGGCAAGCAGTGGCATCCCCTACCGGATTCGAACCGGTGTTGCCGGGATGAGAACCCGGTGTCCTAGGCCTCTAGACGAAGGGGACCCAGTAAAAAACTCAGCAAATATAGTAGGGGCTCAGCGATCGTCAAGAGTCAATCATTTGATTATTCCGGCAGCGTCACTCAGGAGCGAACATTTATCCCAAGCATCAACATTGTTTGATTAACCATTGAAGAATAGTGCGCGGAACGGCACAAAATAGCTATCTTTCAATTGCAAACAGGCATCTTGCCCATAGTGTACAATTGAAATGGCATGTTTAAGCGAACCTTTAAGCCTAATTCCGGACGATAGAAAATGCCCAAAAGTGTTAAAATGAGCAAGGTCAAGACGAGCGCCAACCGGCTTCCCGTCAATCAATATTCAGTACTTAACCAACAACCGAAATCGGGAATAGGTGTAATCGGTGCATTTGGTTGGTTTTTATCTTTTATGGCCATGGCAGCGGCTGCAGTGGTCATTGTTCTTGGTAATCAAAAGCTGACCATGAAACAAGCTGACCTTCGGGCAAAGCTTGATCAGCAAGCTGCTTTGGTCAATACCAAAATCAAAGAAAACGAGACTCAACGCAATGAACTTGTTTCTGAGATCAATACACTGACTCCGACGTTTAACAGTCTGAACCGTAAAAAGAGTGTGCTGGAGAAAAGGCTGGTAGAGCCAGAAGCCAAGCTGGAGCTTTTGAAAAAACAATTTGCTGAAGCCGACAAGCGTATTCAGGAATTAAAAGCAAATTCTCGCGACGATCAGGCGAAGGTCAATGATCTGAAAGCCAGGATCGCGCAGGCAGAGCAAGAGCTCAATAGTGAGGAAGAAGCGTTAAGCGTTGCCCGCAAGTCTTTGAAACGACTACAAGCAACCCTATCTGTCGCCGATACATCGCAAGTGACCCATACATCAAAGCCGAAGAATCCGGTTGGCCGACAGCCAGAGGGTCGGCATGTGGATGTCGATCTGGAAGCCAGGGTCAGGACCAAGAAGGCAGATGATGACTGGATACGGACAGATGTGGCATCTGTGAAAGCGATTGTCAAAAACGGCACTTTTGATGAAGATTTTAAGGGTGTTCAGGCTTATATCTATGTGGTGGGGCAGAATATGGCAGACCGTCGCACTTTTAACGTGTTGTTGAAAGTGCATAAGGCCTTTGATTTAAGAGCGCGGGAAACGGTGGAAGTTTACAATGGAAATGTCCAGACCACGTATTATACGGAGGACTGGACCTCTTCCTACCAAAGAAGTTTCAAATATGAGGGAGCGGTCATTTACTTTTGTGATGCGGAAGGAAAAATCGTGGAGATTGATGAAACCCGAAATATGCTTGCAGAACATGCGGAACGTATCCTGAAGCTTGAGCAAGATGAGTGGTTTGATAATAAAGGTCGTAAGATTAACGGGAGATAAATCATGAAGATACTAGGATATATACTTTTCCTTGCACTCACTGCAATTACCGCTGCAAGTTGGTTCTACTTCAATCACCAGCAGCAACTTGTCCAGAGTTCGTATGATGGTGATACGGCTGCTCTCGAAGTCCGGTTGAATGCAAGCAATAAGCATGCCGAAGAAGATGCCATAACCATGCAGAACAAACTTGACGAGCTTCGCCAGTCAGTTACGGATCTGGAGAAAGAAATTCCCGACCTGGAAGCTCGTACGGATAGAATCAATGAAGAGATGCAGGCTGCAGAGCAGAAGTACCGCGGTGCCAACGAACGAGTGGCAAACTTTGGAAGCAAAATGCAGGAAGAGCTTAACCAGTTGAACCTGAATTTGCTGAATGCACAGGAACAGCTGAATGATGTGAAGCAGAAGCGAGTTGAGACTGAAAGTCAGATTGTGACTCTCCGTCAAAGTGCTAATCGCACTCGCCCTAACCTTCGCTAAAATCAATAGCAGGGATGAATGAGCAGGGGGACCTGGTACTTTTGTGACCTGCACGTCATGCTGCTAAAGCCATTATCCAGAACAAATTGGCGCAAGGTGGTTGCAAATGAGGTGTTACCCACTACATTACTCGCTTCTCTTTTGCATAAGAGGTGTTGTGCGTAAACCGTGACTCAGGCTGGATAGGAATGAGTCCGCGCAACAGAACTTCGAGGTATCAGCAAAGTGCCTCTGGTCAAAATTACACATCCGCAATAGAAGCGGAACTTAAAAGCAGGATTTTCATACCATGAAGCGTACGTTTCAGCCATCCAATCGTCGCCGCAAGCGCAAAATCGGTTTCCGTGCACGCATGAGCAGCCCCACTGGCCGTAATGTGATCAAGCGTCGTCGGCTCAAAGGTCGCAAGCGCCTGATCGTCGCCTGATTGTCTTTCATCATCTGTACGCAGGCGCAGCCGGTGGATGATTTCGCAGTCATCTGCTGAAAGGCATACATGAAGCGGCAACTTACAAGATGAACAAATCTGCCAGCAGACGGAAGCTGAGGCAGTGGGGGACGGGGAGAATCCGTCGCCAGGAGTTTATCTGTACCGCACGTGAATATGCACAGGTGCGCAATACCGGCCAGACAACGGCTGGTCGGTATATGGTGATGGGATATCTGGATGCCCCGGATGATACTACCCGACTGGGTATCATTGTCAGCAAACGTTATAACAAGCGAGCCGTGCAGCGCAACCGAGCCAGACGTTTAATTCGTGAGGCGTTCAGGTTGTCCAGGCCGAAAATCGAGGGGGCGATCTGGTTGGTCATGATAGCCAGACACCACCTGCACGGGGTAAAAGCGCAGGATGTTCAGGCAGAAATGTTGAAGCTTCTGCGCAGAATTGACCGCCTGAAACCTGAAGCAGAGGAGGTTCATTGAACTGGGCCGGCAAGCTCCTGATCATGTGCATCCGTGTGTACCAACGCGGGATATCACCACTGTTACCACCAAGCTGCCGTTTTTACCCAAGTTGTTCGGAATATGCGAGGCAGGCCATTTCACTGCATGGAGCCATCCGCGGCTCGTGGCTTGCCATATGTCGCCTGTTAAAATGCCATCCATTCCATCCCGGCGGAGTAGATCTTGTTCCTGGTACAATCAACCCACTTGGCCAGCAAGATGAGTCAGAAGTAATCAGTCCGCCAGAAGAAAAGAGCAGACATGAGCAAGAAAAGAAAGTTTGATACTAAGGATATATTGGTCCTTCTCCTATGTGGGGGCCTGCTGGCAGCAGGTTTGATCAGTATGAAGAAGAGCAATGAGCGCATGCGTCAATGGCAGGAGCAGCAGGCACTTTACCAGGACGACACGGCTGCCACTGTTGATACCCAGGTTGCAGATGTGACCGGAGATGAAACCTCAAATTCTTCTGCTAAACCAGAGG
>MDTD01163508.1_pt1 | contig 17432 bp, 7 predicted proteins | sample 811221 | NCBI WGS metagenome assembly MDTD01 (sample SAMN05326646, study PRJNA326480) | marine metagenome | isolation source: seawater | place: Pacific Ocean: South West | collected 2011 | reverse complement strand
GCCGCGGCTTTGTGTGCGGCATCACTGCCCCATACTCCGTGACTGCGTTTTGCCCAAGGGCATTTATCTTGTAAGTCTGCCCAATTTTGTTCTGCATTAGGCTCGTCATAGCTGATATATATTATATCGAATTCTGTAACTGGCGTTAGTGTCATAGTTTACTCCGGTTGGTTGATGTAGTCAAAGGTTAAATCAACATTACTTTCTCTGCATAAAATACCACATTTGGTTAAGTCTATTCCTGGTGTTGATATTTCTAATGTTCTATCCCAGCCTATGCTACCTAATGGCAGGACAATATGATCTAGTAGTTGGCTTGGATTTAATGGATCTGTTATATACAATCCTATGTCAGTATATATTTTACTGTCTTGCGGGTTCTGAAAATTACTCTTAATCTTTGTTGTGTCACCATTTCTAATAATAGTAAAGTCTGTTGCAATATCTTCAGTGACTACACTAGGTTTAGCGAATGATCTTCTCTTGCTATATCTTGTTCTATAGTCTATTCCTGTAAAGTTTGCTTTTCTCTGTAGCCTATAACTGGAAAATATTTTTTTAGTCATAACACTCATTTCTCCTAGTCCACATATTCTTCTTAACGGAGCCATATCAAAAATTAAGTAGCCTTCTTCAATCAGTTCACCTGGATCAATTTCGATGGTCTTAACTAAAAAGTTTGGATCATTGTCTTTGATCAAAAACAATGTAATTTGATCATATATTCCGTCTTGTTCTGGATTCAAACTAATATTTCTAAAAAAACGTTTTCCTGTCATTCTATAAAGAGTGTCTTGATTAAAGTTTACTTCCATCTTCCAACTATTAATATAGAAGATAATGTTTATATCAGCTTTAGTTTTATTATTAAGTGGAACCACACTTAATCGTCTTTCAGCTTCTTTAATTCTTAAGACTGCTGACTTCTCAACTAATTTAAGTTCATGATTAACATCAACTACTGCAAATTTTTTAGGATCAACATGACCCATCAGTAATTGTCTAGCATCATCACTATCTGTCAGAATGTAAGGACTTTTAATTTGATCCTTTGCTCTATTTGTAACTGTGACTACATCACCATTTTCGTCGTCATAATAAACACACCATTTAGGTGCAGGTCTATCGCTCTTGTAGTCTCTGAGTAAGGCTGTTTCGGAAGACATCTATAACTTCATCTGTTAAAAAAGTTTCATCACTATAATGGATAATTCCACTGCTGATGACACTATTTTCTATTTGTATTTTTTTGTTAGCAGTTACCCAGTAGTTTAACATATCAGTCCAGTTACCCGGAGCTTCTTCAGGATTGTTAAAAACACCATGCGACAGTGTATGCAAATCATAATGATTGTTTAGTTCTACACCAATATCATCTGTATGATCGACAAAATGTGTAATTACATTACCTAAAATATTTTTTTGGAAATATTCTGGCTTCTTGTTTGGAAACACATAATTATACACATCTCTCCAATTTTGCATAACTGGATCAGCCATTTTAAACCATTCTGCAACTGTTTCATCTCTTTTATCAAAATACATCAAATTATAAAAGAACTTAGGTAACTTATACTGTATTTCGTATTCAAATCTCCACATTTTAGGAACAGGAAAATTTCTATAAGCAAGTGCATCAATAGGCACACTTATTCCGTTTTTAGATGACATTGTTTTCCAAAGATCATCTATATTAACATTTAAGAATAGTGTATCATAATCAACATAAATTGTTTCTTGGTAAGGAGTGACATGATAAACTTGCCATAAGTTCATTCCGTGAAACCCATCTTTGTGGGCACTGTTTCCATATGGTAATTCTACCATATAGTCAAACACATGTTCATAAAAACTTTGAACGTTACCTAATTGACCTTTATCTACAATCAATGTTATGCTTGCATTTGGATCACATGCTTTTATGCTACATGCAAGTGCATAACAATATCTAATATTATCTTCACCTGTGTTAATACCTAGTGTTACAAAACCTCTCTGCGGTGCATCATTATCTACAATTTCAATTTCTTCAGACACTTGCTTCTTCTCTCACTAAATTTAACAAAGTTTGATGGTGCCTATCTAAAGCACGTTTGTTCATAATATGTAAATTTTGATCTGTATATCTACACAATATATTTTTCCATTGTTCAGCTCTATTATGCTTTAAAAATACAACATCATTTATTCCGTTTACTTGTGCAATGTCATCTTTTTGATCCATGTTAAGCAATGGTTGTCCTAAGAAATCATGTATAAAATCTTCGTTGTTCATACCGTTCATTAGATGCGTTGCGATACTGACACAAAAGTCAGTCCTAAATAACATTTTTGGAAATTGATAAAGCAAGCTGTAATATTCCCAATTCTCTTTTACATGAGCCCATATATCAAAAAATAACTTGCTTTCTTCACTTTGATCAAAATATACTATTGTACTCCACCAATGATGTATTCCTGCTTCATTCAAAGTTATTTCGTTTGTATATGGCAGATCACCACCTATATACTGTGCGTATCTATGCATTGCAATAGGCAAGTCAGTCTCAAATACATAATTGTAAAAATCGTTCATTAACAAATAATCAGTATCAATTAACAGTGTACGTTCATAAGGCGTGTGATTAAAAACTTGATGTTTGTTACTATTCCAAAAAGGTGCGTTAAATTCAGTCCAAGGACTATCCATGTGCCTTCTTATATTAGTTCTTTTTTCAGTTACACTACCATCAATAACAATGTTATCGAATGAATCTTTTACCAAACCTTTGTCATGACTTTGATTCATCCAGTCTAGTGTGCCGTCATCAGTAATAAGTGTTACAGGCATGTCTAGTTGTTTTTTTGCATACTGCGAAGCTAAAATTGCAAATTTTGCATAGTCTAATTCTTCGTTGTTATAGCAAAATAAACAAATGCCATTTCCTTGCTTTTCTGACATTCACTACCAATCCATTAAACTTTTAATATTTCTAGCTTTTTTAATTTTTTCAGCTTGTACCTTGTAAGCGTTACTGGCTTCAGTGTACGCACTTACTAATGTTTCTAAAAATTCATTCAGATTATCTATTTGTATTGGATTTTCTTTAGTGTCTATTAGAATAGCTTCTTTTTTACCCATATCATGTAAAGTTTTTACAAAGCTAATAGTTTTTGCATCAGCGTAAAATACGCCTTTTGCATAATGCACGGTTTGTAAAACTTGAGTTCGTTGTTTAAGAGTGCGTTTTTGATTACCTAATGTAATTCGATAATTTGCAAACTCTAACGCTTTTTCGAGTCTCTCGTCCATACTGAGTTTCTCCTTTAGTTATGTACTACTATAACTTATTTATGTGAGTTTTGTCAACAGTTTTTTAGTAATCATCTACACTTGTGAAATCATTTACAATAGCAAATGTTGGAGCAGGTGTTACATCAAAGCTAGTTGTGCCAATGGTAAGTGTATCTGGCATCAAATAACTTACAGTAGGTGTAATCGTTCCGTCAACGAAGTTGTTGTGTGTAGTGTCATCTAAAATCATTTTGAATTGTACACCAGCGCCATTATCAATATACTTTCCGTATATTTTAAATCTTAACTGCTGATATGTGCTATAGGCACTGTATGCACTAACATAAATTCCACCATATCCATAACCACCGCTCAAAATCGCAGGATCTGCCCAGTCACCAAAGTTACCAGGTCCAGAAATATATCCATAACCATATCCATAACTACCAGTGCCATATGTACCAACTTTTCTACCTATTGTAACACCACTTGATGTAAACAATAGTCCTTCATTAGTATTTGTATCTGAACCATCACCATAGTTTGCAGTTAAATCATAAAAGCCTTTTCCTTCACTGGTTCCGCTTGTAGTCGCGGTACTCTGTGTCATTGTGTCCCAATTGAAGTTCAGTACACCCATTTCGTTAATTACATCACTCCAGTTATAGTAACCAGCAGTTGAACCACCTGTCATGTTTAGTGCTACTCTAAGCTGTCCACCACCATTAAAAAAATATCTAGCTGAATTATAGTCTGCCCATGAAAACTTGTGTTCGCCATTTAATTGATTATTCCAAGTTGTTGTTCTTTCGTATCCTGTAGAATTGGCGTTAAAAGCACTTGCATTAGTAGGATCTATAGTTGTATGAGTATTGTTAAGTAGGATAGGTCCAAATTTTGTTCTAACTAAATTTAAATCTTCTGCTCTAATAGGTGTACCTGCGGAAATAGTTGTTCTATTTGCCGGTACTGCAAACACTAAAACATTATCTGTGATGTCTGTATGATTAATACTGATATTAGTACGAGTTACAAGCTCTTGTAATCTTTCTGCTGTAATAAGTGTGCCATCTATTAGTGCATCAGCTATATTTGTTGCACCCCAACCAAATTTGTGTGTTGCTACTCTATTAGTATCAGTAACTGCCGCTGTTGGATATTTGTCTCCAAATACTTTGTTTACATCTACAGCAACCAGATTATATTCTTCATTTGTTGCTAAATCACCAATAGCGCCTACCATCTTACTTTGCCCCCACAACCACTTCTATTGTTCCGGCATCGTCCGTATCTTTAGATTCCAAAGCTCTTCCTATAATTGTATATTCCCTTAGAGCACTATCTATAGGCTGGTCAGCTGGTGTGGCTATCGCCATTGCGTGTCCTGGTGTATTGCTTGAAACTATTCTTTGTCCTTTAACTACTTTGCCAATTACTTTGCAAGGTACTCGACCTGCTAGTGCGATAAACGGATGCGTAGCATCTGAGCCAGCACTTGCGTTCATTTCAAAGCCCGGTGAAGTACTTACTATACCGAACACATCACTGTCATGTGCTTGCATTGTCTGTGTAATTTCATGTGTTCCGCCTAGCCTTACTACTGTGCCTGCTTCATATTCATCATCTGCGGCATAACGTTCTGCAAGGTCGGCGTATTCTGCACTAGTGGCTGTACCTCTAAACTTGTAATGTGTGGTATTGTTCATTGTTGTGCCTGCTTGTATTGTAGGAAATTGTGTACTTAGTGCAGTTGTACCATCTTCTAATTTTTCATCTATATGAGGTGTCCAAGCTGTAGTATCATCTGTCATAATTGTAACAATATTTGAATCTACAATATGTTCTATTGTTTTGTGAAAATTACCTCCAGTGTCTTTTCTGTTGCGGAATTCGATTTTTGTGTTACCTGCGCCACTTAACAATACACTCCAAACACCGTTATCATAAACTTTCATTTGACTATTTGCTGTGTCATACCAAAGTTGACCTTCAGTTGGATTACTTGGAGCACTTGCATCAGCAAAATGTTCTAACAAGTGCAACATGTTTTCGTTTAATATTTCTCCAAAGCGTGTGTAGTTTTTACCAATCAATCCAATACTAGTACTGGTGTCAATTGTTCCGTCGTTTACAACTATTGCTGTTTTACTGCTTTGACTATAATCTATTGTATATGGCATATCTTATTCCTTACAAGTCTGCAAAACTTGATCTAATTCTTAATGTATAAATTACCTGTATCTTTCTGTTTTCACTTTTTTGCACTGGATGAAAGACTACATGTGTTAACAAATCGTTGTTACCACTATAAATTCCAAGTTCGTCAAAAACGTAATCACCATTCATACTTGTAGCTGTATCTGTTGAATCTTGACCAGATACACTACCATAATCTAATGTGCATGTTGTGATTACATCACTGAAAGTGTTAGGTGCAGTATGAGAGATCTCTGTGCCATTTGTAGCACTTCCGCTTACAGATTCATCAACTGCTTGACTAAATGTTTGATTATACAAAACACCGCTAGCACTATTGGTGTTGGTTGCTTTATATGTTACTGTTCCTAATCCGTCAATAGTTGTACCGCCATTACCAAATCGCATTGTAGCGATATGATGTGTTCCGGTGTTGCCAGCTTCATTTGCAAGCAAACTAGCAATAGCAATACTCATATTTTCATAATTAATTGCATTTCTTCTGCGTACTAATACTTCACCTGATTCAGGATCCCATATTTTAATATGTCCTTCGATTCCTATCAGTGATGTATCATTTAAATTATCTAGACTCATTGTTCTTTCCATTATAATGTATTTATATCGTTCCTTTGCCTACATTTCTAATGAAAGCATGTTCTGGCGTAGTTCCTGTTGACGCAAGACTTGTACTGTAATCATTGTATGCTAACCTTAAGTTATCGCCATAATGTGAGAACTTTTCTGTAGTAGGAATCTTTGTTGTTTGCCCACTGTTTACAACACTTGCACCGCTAGTGTGTTCTACTGCACTCGTACCTAATGTACCTCTAATGCAGAACAGCAAGTTATTTCCATTTATTGCTTGATATTCAATTCTTTCATGTCCTATGTATACTACTCCTGGTTGTGAACCTATTGTAATATTTGGATCATCTAAAATAGTAGCGTCTGTAACTGGTATTGTTGTATCAAACTCAGTTATATCCGAAGTCAATGTCGTTTTTTGTGCATCTACAATAGCATTACTAATTTGAATATCCATTGGCTGATATTGCATCATTCTAAATGTTCTAGTATCTGGTCCAGCAGTAATACCATCGTTTACTATCAATCTATAAGGATCTGACAGTGTATACGATTTCACTAAATCACTTACATTACCAGTTATAAACATGTTTAATCCGTCTGGACTAAAATGTATACCGGAAGGATTGCCTCCTATATGATAAAATCCTACATGTGTTAGTGTCGAAATATCAAAGGCTGTGCTTGCTCTCCATTCATCTACACCATTACCACGTGTTCCTATTACAAACAATCTTTGACCGTCAGTACTCCACTCTATACCAAATGGTTCTACGTCTATAGAAGTCATAGTCAAATCTTGGTTGAATGTTGCAGTTGAAATATCAAATGCACTTTCTAAATTAAATTCATATATTTTGTTATTTTGATCACCTGTAATCCACATTTTAGTGCCATCAGGTTTGAAATCAAGTCCAAAGTTATCACTGTCAACTGTAGTTACCAATGTTTGAGTGAAACTTGCAGTTGATACATCAAAGCCAGTCGTTAATGCATATTCATGTACATTACTATTGCCTGTGCCAGTAACAAACATTTTTGTACCGTTAAAGCTGAACTTTACTGCGGTTGGATTTGGACATTCTGAAACTGCATAACTGTCTATAAACGTAACAGTTGAGGAAAGATCAAATCCGTTTGAAAGGGTGTATTCATTAACATCATCTCCTTGAGGACCAGTGATAAACATTTTTGTTCCGTTGTCATTGAATGTAATTCCTCTGGGTTGATTTTCTTCAGAATTTACACTGTAAGTTGGTCCAGCTGTTACTGTAACTGCACCGCTTTTATTTGTTTGTACTAGCATGTTGATATTCTCTGTAAAGTCTGTAGGAACAAGTTCTTCGCCCCATCCTTCTAATACAGTCTGTTGAAATACATTGCCGTTGTAATCATCTGAGAAACTTGCATTTGCAGTTGTAAATTCTGAAATATCAATGTCACCTGTTTGTGTGCTTGTAAAGTCGCCACCAAGTAATATAGTATCACCTTCCCAGCTTCTAACACTGTGATCTTCATAATTAAGTGTAATAACACTGTTACGTTCAATATCTTCTATTTCAATATTTGTAGATTCACCATGTGTATTGCTTTCCATACTGCTTAACAGTTTTGTATGGAAAGGTTTAATACTGTTTACATATTTTTCTACAACACCAATATCATATGATTGATATTTGTCTTTGTTTATCAGCAATGGTCTTTTTATTCCTAAATGTGCGAATGTAGTCTTAAAAGCAAAGTCGTCTGCTGTATTTTGTAGAATTGCTGTAAACAATAACTTGAACCACATCTGATTATACTTAACATGATGTGTGCCAATAAAGATTTCACTTCTTAGTAGATCCATTAGTCTGCTTATAACGTTGTCGCTACATGCATCAAAAGGTGTTACATCTAATCCAATAGCATCAAAGCCATTTCCAAACTTTGATTGGTTCCATATCTCTTCACTTAGTTGCACAGTTGCTTTTTCTTTAAACACCAGTTTATCAGTACCATTGATGTAATAGTACATTTCACTTCTGTCTATATCTGCTCCTGGGCTTGTACTTTTTACTAAAATATAACTACCATCAACTGGATCTCCAGCATTTATATAATCTGTTCTAGTATTGTATACAATATCAGCTACTGTATTTGGGTTAAATCTAAATGTTACATTGCCGGTTGAATCTTTTTCAACCAAGTGCCAGTCTACTAAGTTTATATAATCTTTAATTTTATAAGTCACAGCTCCTTCTGTAAACGTGCTGGTAAATGCATTTTCCCAATTATTAATTTCATCTATAACATTTACTTCACTTAACAATGAGTTTACACTATGTACAAAGTTTTGTCTAGCTTCTTTTACATCTCTATACAAACTTTGTCTTGGACGCACTTGAAATCCGTATCTGTTGTATTTGTGTAATTTTAAATCAGGTACTGGTTGTCCTCTCCAAACACTGATGTCTTCAGCTTGTGTGCCTTCAATAAAGTTGTAATCATATACTTTACTCCAATGACTCATGTCGGTATCTAAACTAGGTTGATTGCCTTGGTTGTTTGCTTGTAAACTGACATAAAAGTCTGTCCCTTCTTTTACAACTTGATCATCATCGTATACTGTTAAGTTAGCCCAGGTTGTATAAGTTTTGTCAACACTAAATCTGTTAAATCCAGATAAGCTATCTCTTAACTTGACATGCAAATATTCAGGTATAGTAATGTTTGGATCTTTTTCTGCTAGCATTACCCAATCTTGCATTGGTAATGCGAGATCTTCATTCTTTTGATTAAGTTGTGCTACTGTATCATTGTTAACAAAGTTACTAATATTTGCTAGTAATAAAGTATCATTACCTGCTTGTGCGGCCCAGCTTAGGTCAAACGCATTTGGATTTAGCATTATTTGTGCAAGTTGAAAAACATTGTAATTACTATTCCTGATGCTATTGGTTTTGTTTTTGACCCAAAAATAGTAAACTGTTTCAGTTTGTTTGCTTACTTCATTATAGTAGTTTTCTTCCGTCCAGTTATATACATTTTGTCCGTTTATTACTACGCTGTATGATTCACCACTTGCTTGTCTATTGTCAACCAATGCTTTTTGTGTTACCAAGTCACTCCATTGTTCTGGAGGTACAGGACTTGCTGTCCATTCATAAATGTCTATGCTGGAACCATTAAACAATTTACCCCAATTATTTTGTTGATAATCGATTGTACTTTGTTCATAATCCAAGTATACTGCGGTGCTGGTATTCCACCATCTTACACCTAGGTATTCTCTTCCCCACTGCTCGTCATTAACAATACTACCATCAATGTTATTAAAATTATAGTTTGCAATGTCGTTTGTAATTTTATAGTCAATTTCTTTATCAACAAAACCAAATATAATACCTTTAGCTGGATCAAAAATTTCTAATGTTGTAATAGTGCTTTGTTTTTCTGCGTCATACAATTTAATATTTTCTACCAAATCATTTCTTGCTTGTGCAATACCTGTTCTAACTTGCTTCCATGAACCAATATGACCATTACTATCACTCCATGTGCCTTGCCATTTATAAACTGCACTTTGTCCTGTACCATCATCATCTACATAAGCATAAATTGGATTTGCTGACAGTGTTTGTCTAACGCCTGCAAAATTGTATTTGTAAACGTCATTAATTTTAACTTGTCTATCTGCTTCTAGTGCCGCATAAGTTGAGAAACGCATTTTTCTCAAAGGATAAATGTTACCAGTGTTGCCATTTTGCTCGATAAATTCATCAATATAAAATGTATTAGTTTGATTAGACACTTTAGTTACTTTGTGTATGCCATCTATATTAGGAACACTGTTACTTCCTCTAATTAAAATATAATCGCCAACACTCAAGTTATGTGCTTGCACGTCACCTGTTTGCCTATTAACTTTTATCTCTGCATCATCTCCAGCGTCTGGACCTGCACAAATATCAAATGTATACATACCAAAGTCCATTGTTTGATATACTTGATATCCCAAGTTATAACTGCCAAACTCACTGTCATCTGCAACCCATATAGCAAAAATATTTGGGTCATTGGTATCTTTTGTAAACACTGGATTTCCATTTGAATCTACTAAGGCTTCAAAAACTGCACTAGTTGGACTCTGAGTTGCACTCAAAGTTTGTGCAGTTATACCTACTGTAGTGTTTGCTGTGCCGGCACCAATTACTAGTGTACTGTTTGTACTTGTAAGTCTTAGCCTGTTGCTGGCATTTGTTGCACTAACTCCGGTAATGTTTGCATTATTAATTTTTTCTACAATATCAGTAATATTCAAACCAACATTACTAGTAGCAGTTGTTGTACTTGCTGGTACAAGTCCACTTGGTAAACCCATTGAACTATTTGCAGTTCCTGATCCTATAAACAAAGCAGAAAGTGTTGAATTAATTTGTATTACGTTGGTATTGGATGTTCCTGCTGATGCTGTAATACCAGATAATCCTGCGTCATTGATTTGATCAATTACTTTTTGTTGTGACAGAGGCTGATTAGTGTTTTGTGTATTTGATGATGCTGATATAGTTTCTGTAGCTGTACTAAATCCAACACTTGCATTTTCAGTGCCAACACTTATTGTTAAATTAAAAATTACTGCCGGTGTGTTTGTTGTTTTGGTAATTTTAAGTCTACTGCTAGAATCAGCACTTGCTGTAACATTGCTAATGCCTGCATCATTTATTTCTTGTACTATATCGTTAAGCGTATAAAGTTTAAATCCAGGTGTAGATATAGTTGTAATTATTGTGCTTACTGCAAACGTAGTTGAAGCATTGCTACTATTTTTGAGATAAATTGCAATATCATCTGTAAATGTACCATTGTTCATTGCACCTTGAGAATCTGAAATATCACTTGGTGCTACAACTTGTGTTCCTGCTATAACCTGTGCGCCTGTATAGGTTGTACCTTTAATGTTATTAATAATAATCAAGTCTTGGTCTAATAAAAACTCTGCAGGTTGTTGTGTACTACCTCCTGCTTGAATTAGAGTAAGCAAATGACTTATGTTTAATCCTGCATTGTTATTATAGTAAGTTGTGATCCAAGTTGTCCATGCCGCTGTACTATTAGCCGCAACGTATGCCGATCTTAAACTTTCTATTCTTGCAATTCTGTCTGTTGCTGTTTGAGCAATTGAACTTTGATTTTGTATCCAACTAGTGTTAAAACTGTTTTCATATGCTTGTTGGGCTGTAATATTTTGCGTTGTATTTTGTGGATCACTAAAGTTTACGGTCGTACCGTCAATAATCAATGTAGCTGTTGCACTGCCTTGTATAGTTGGATTAATAGTTGTACCAACTTTCTCAATGTCTCCAAAAGTAGTTGTAGAAACAACATTAGAAAAAGTAATTGTAGAGTTAATAGTAGAACTAGAACCTAGTATTAATGTTGATCCATGTGGCACTACATTGGTACTAGCGATATCAACTGTACCTGGCACTTGAATAATATTTGTGGTTGTGCTGGTTGCAGTCTTGCTTAAAGTAATAGTGTTGCCATCAATAACTAAAGTTTGCCCTGTGCTTGGAATAACCGGTAATTGTACTGTACCTTTAAGTTCAATGGGATTTGACGCTGTGGCAATTCCACTACTACCATCTTCATCTATCATTGACCAAGTTCTACCCTTATGTAAAACTTTTTCATTAAATTTGTAACTTACATTACTATCCCAAATGCCAATGTCTTGCCAATTTCCGCTGTGATCATATGATGCTTTTACTTCTTGTGGAAACTGTTCAAAGTCTTCTTTGTTTATAACTTTGTAGTCTGCTTCACTTAACAAAGGTAAACCAGCAGTTGTGAAATCTCCTGCAAACAATTCGTCACTTGTATCTTTAAATGTGTTTACGGGTCGTGTTAAAAAATTATCTTCTGTACTGCTACTTACTTTTAATGGACTTTTGTCGTCTATGTCAATAACAATATCGCTCAATACATCAAATTTTTGTCCTTCGGTGATCCTGACAGGCTGTGGACTTGTAATTAAAAATTCAGGTGTAATTTGAAATTCTAATGTGCTACGACTGGATGTGTTTCCAAAGTCAGCAATTCTTACTGCCCATTGTTCTAATAGCTCTGCACTTGCGTCACCGTCAAATAATTCCTGATTACGCATAAATGCCGTTAGTGCATGATCTGTACCTTTGTATTTGTAACTTCCTTTAACAAATTCGTAAAGACTGTCATCATCAAAGTCTAAGTTTTCACTCCAGCTTGGCTTGTTATATCCTGCATTGAATCTTGCAATATCACTTAATTGTTTATTGCTTAATGTATTTGTTCTGCCTAAGTATTGATCTACTTCTCTAGCTGTAGTATCAAAGTTTGGTATAACTGTATTATCATTAACAATGTAACCAGGTGTGTATAATTTACCATTCCAATCTTTTGTTCTACTGCCTCTCCAAACTATTCTATTGTGTCTTTGAGCAATACTGGCATCATATATCACATCATCAAAATTTGTTATATTATCAAATATAAACATATGTTCTAATTGTACTTTGTACAATCTTAATCCGTATATTTTTACGCTGTCTGGTTCTTTTACTTGAAATATAGTTTCGCTGTCTGGTTCCATACTTTTACGATCAATAATTAAATCTGTACTAGATATTTGTTTTCCTGTTTCATTTATAATATTATAGACGCCATCATACTTTTTGTTAATATTATCAAAGTATCCATCAGACCCATCGTTAACTATTACTTTTGTATCATCTGGAATCAGTGTAATATCAGCTGTACTATTTCCTATTGCCCAGGTTACAAAGTTTGCCGCAGAACTTCTCCATTGTTGTGTGAAACCTAAATTGTTCAAGTAATGACCATAGCCACTTATAAAGTTATAAACTTCTTGTAGTGATCTTAGTTCTGTATTATAGTCCAACTGAGATGTTGCTTCTTCAAATTCTTTGTAGCGAAACACTGTAGCTGTGTTTGTTCCTTGAAATTCTACACTTATACCTTGTGTTGCTGTCTTTGGTTTGTTGTAGTTAAAATATAATAAACTGTTATCAAATCCATTAATAGTATATCCATTTGCTGTTTTACTAATTTTTATACCCCCAAAGAAAAATTCCACATCTGGTTTGCTGGTATACATTACAGTTGAAATATTTTCTTCAGGAACAAATACTCGACCTTTGTTCTGACTGCTTTCTAATATAAATTGATTGTTCCTGTTTACAAATCCGCCTGCTTTGATTACAGGTTGAAAACTTAGATTTGATAATCTAGTTCTAAGTGTATCTGCACTAGTGCCATACAAATTACTAAACTCAATAATTGCATTGCTTAATCCATTGTAGTAATGTGTTGCATCTCCAACAAGAATAGGATCTAATTCTGCACTTCCTGTTGAAATGCCTAGCAATGGTCTGTTAAAATACTGTGATCCTTGATTGGTAACACTAGCACTTACAATACTTCCATTTTCTATATAAACTGTAACTTCACCATTGATACCAAAATTATCATTTACTGTTACAGTTGGTGACGCAGTATATCCGCTACCAGGATTTACAATTTTAACACTTTCTATAATCTTACCTGAGATTGAACTTCCACTTATGTCAGTGTTTTTCCAACTATCTAATTTTAGTTTATCTGTATCAATTTCTTGTGGATGATCATAACCTTGTAAATTCTTAACCTGTCTTCTTGCTGTTCTAAAATAATTGTTTAGTGCAATTAGTGGTCTTGTTCTTAAAAACGCAAGTGTTTGTGCAAGTTTTCCTGCACTAGTCCTACGCCATTCAGCTTCTACCGGACCCCAATCTCCATAAACAAAATCTTTAGATGCATCACCTGAAGTAGGTGTTGGAACTACTCCGGCTGTGTCTGGATCATTGAGTATGCCAAGTAATGTGACCAGTGTTTTATTATTCCAATCGTAATCTTTATATGCGTAATTAACATCATAAGTTTGATTGTTTACTCCTAACGCAGGATCGCTTGTTTGTCCAAATTGTAGTGCAAGTAAAAGTGCTTGTCTTTTTACTGCATCAGTCCAGCTGTAGTTTGCGTCCCACCAGGTTGGTTTTGTATTATGACCTAACATTTCCCAAGGATGAGTGTGTGGTCTATCTGTATTGAAATAGTAGATATATAAGCCTCTCCAACCACCAATGCCAGGACCTACACTACTATAGTTCCAAGTCCATTTGTCACTGCCATCATAGTATGTGTTGCTGTTTAACTCAGTAATATTATTGTTAGATTTAAATTTGTTAAACTCACTTCTAATAGATTCGTTTATTTCGTTCCAAGTATATACTGCTGGTCTGTGTGCATTAGGAAGATATGTACTAACGCTAAGTGTTTTGGCTATATCCTCTCCTAAGTTATTGTAAATTCTAGTTTCAAGATCCCACAAGCCAGCATCAACAGGATTAAATCCTGCTTCTTGTCTATTATAAATTTCTGTACCTTGTCTTACATGAACACTTCCGTCATGCCCTAAAACCACACTACTATTAAAAGAACCGTCACTATCTTTGCTATAGTCACTTCTAAGTTCAGGCACATAAGGTTTTATTAATCCTAGTTTCACTGCACTAGGAGGAACAAAACTAACACTGTTTCTCTTGTACCATCTAATGTGTGCATTATTAAGTCCTGAAGCAGGAAAATTATTAATTCCTTGTGCAGTTATAGTAACTTTATTTTGATTAAGTGTGTAATCTAAATTTTTAACAAGTGACTTCCAGGAGTGGTTACCATTGCTATCTGGAATCTGTATCCAAACTTGCACATGATTGAATGTGTCATCATAATTATTAACTGCCTCAGGTAATTCAAACACTGGTGTCTGATTTAGTATCCAACTAACATCTATGCTCTTGTAATCTCTATACATAGCCATTTCGCTGTGTGCAAATGAACTGTCTGCATTTTTACCTAAGTTGAGTGCTTCTAGTGTTTTATCAACAAGAGTATAAATTGGAATAGTTTGATCTAAATCTTCGTGCAGTTGTACAATTTTAAGTTTAAATTTTTCTTTGAATTGCTCATAGTTTGAACTTGCAAATTGCAATGCACTGTATGGATTTGTTGATATATCTACTAATAACTGGTTAAGCAATTCAGTACTATAAGGTTGTTGTCTAATAGTGCCGCCGACATCATTTATCTGTACTATGTTTCTGTAGTTGTTTGTTCCATACCAGTTTCCGGAAAACAAAGGATTACTTGTCATTTGGCTACTGAAATGTTGAATTAAATCTCCATAACTTACTTTGCTAAATTCTAAATTTTGTGCATTGTGTACTTGTGTAGGCGCTGGTTCAAATTGACCTTCTCCTGTATTACTATATTCTTTGTTTGTAAAAAAATTAAATTCGTAAATATCATCTTTAGTTAATCCACTAGTAATGCTTATAATTTCTCCAGTGTGACTAAAATTTGTAAACGGATCTCCATTTTTAAAGACTGTAACATTTGTTTCACTTGGATTATCGCTTAAAAATATTACACCAAAATTTGCTGGATCAGATACCAGTCTATACTTTATGCTGTTTACAGCAGGAGTTCCTACTTGAATAGTAAATTGATTACCTGTACCAGCTGTTCTGGTAATACCTACGCCAAGTGGTGAATCATTCATGTTTACAAATTCTATTTCAGCTTGTGGGAACAATGTGTTAATTGTATAATTGTTACTATAATGGAAAAATAATGTAGGTAATTTTCCACCAACCCTTTGAACTCTACCATTGTTTGTATCTGCTGTAGGTTGACTGCTCACTCCTAACAATCCAAATTCTTTAAATATGTTGTAGTATCTATCACCAACAAAACTTGTATGTCCAACATCTACTTTAAGAGGTACACTAGGATCACTAATTACTTTTCTAATTTGTTTGCGTATGTGTTGTCCATTTCTCACAGGTGTCCAACCATTGTGATAACGACCACTTGTAAAATATTTGTAATAGTAATAGCCTTTAATTTCTTCTTGGTTACTCTTAGATAAATCTGTACTTTGATTTACATATGTAAATCTTGTGTCTAATAATTCACTACAAAAATTAAGCCCTGGATTATTTCCATAGTCTACATATTCTGGAGCAAAACCCAATGCATCATCATAGCTTCCAGTGTCACTGTGTACAAAGTCAAATACAGTAGCACCAAAAAAGTCACTGTTTGAATATATTGTAGCATCATCAATTTTAACAAGGTTAGTGTCATAAAGCTGTACTTTCATACCTTGGCTTCTGTGTTGCTTTTGTTGACCGTAAACCCATCTTGTGCCGTTCCAAAATATTTCAGCACCACTAAACGGATCACTTCTATCACTTATACCAGCCCGAGTATCTTCTGGTGCGTTGTGAACAAAATTATATCCATTTAAAATTACAACTTTGTCGCCACTTACTAACTGTGTTGCACTGTTAGATCCGTCGTCATTGTATCTTACTTGTAAGGTAATGCTTGAGCCTACACCAGAAACTTCAAATATTTTATTTTTGTATACATTATTTGTTGATTCTAAAAATAGTATCAAGTCCCCGTCTTCTACTTCAACTGGAACAACTTGTTTCCAAAATTCTCTATTTTCTCCGTATATTGGATTGCGTATCTCACCATGAGCCTGTACACATTCCCAAAATGTAGTGACTAAGTTAGGTGTCACACCGCTAGTAACTTTAACTTTATCTCCAAAACTATAACCTTGACTTGTCCACTCAGATGTGTATTGACCAGGAAATAAATTATATGATGATTGTCCAACTATGTTTGTTGCGGGGTCTATTTTATCTTCTAATACATGATCAACATTTAAAATATGTCTTGTACCAGTGTTATATTTTTCTAATCCAGCTTTGTATTCGATAATAGGTCTTACTGCTCTATATCTATCGATTGCGTAAATTTCATCCTTAACATTATTACTTCCGCTATAAGTCAAGCTGTTTGCAATAGTTTGTTCATGAACCCAAAGATTTGAACGTGACCAAGCACTTTTATCTGGACTAGTACGCTGTTCACATGTATAATCTCTAGTGGTCATTCTATGTTCTCTTAGATCGTACTTTTTAAAGTCAAATGCAAATTGATCTGCATCAAATCCTGCAGGCTCTTGACTACTATAAGTTGTTATGTTAGCCCATACTCTTTTACCTTGTTGTCCTTCATATTGTCCTGGTTCAAATTGTTGTGTTAATTGTATACCATTTGGATCTCCTACTCCGTCTATAATCCAAATTGCATCGTTAAGATAATCGCCAGATGCAGTATAAGAATAAAATGTATGGATCTCAACCTCTTCGTTGACTGCTGGTGCAGTATTAAATGTTACAACACCAGTCCCTGAATTATATGTATATGCACT